>ERZ778021.168-NODE-168-length-150636-cov-6.925615_pt1 | contig 150636 bp, 103 predicted proteins | sample MGYA00375751_ERZ778021 | MGnify/ENA primary metagenome ERZ778021 (study PRJEB29350, sample SAMN05389814) | bioreactor metagenome | isolation source: Thiocyanate stock bioreactor | place: South Africa: University of Cape Town | collected 2013-08-29 ... | reverse complement strand
AGGGGGAATTTCGATGCATTATGGACTATCCTGGACAGGAATTACTGTTTTTTTGAATACAAGGATGTCGATTGGGATAAGGTGTACAGGGAGTATAGTGTGCGCGTTACATCCGACATAGACAATGACGGCCTCTTTAAACTGATGGGGCAAATGCTTGCGGAGTTAAAAGACGGACATGTGAATTTGTCCGCTGCGCATGACATAACCCGTTATTGGGAGTGGCAGGATGATTACCCTGTTAATTTTGATGTGTCCATACAAAAACATTACCTTGGGAATGATTACGGCATTTCTTCCGGAATGAGATATAAAATACTGGAAGATAATATCGGTTATCTCTATTACGGGAGTTTTTCCAATGATGTGGGAAATGGAAATCTTGATCAGGTGCTGAACAGGATGGCTATTTGCCAGGGACTTATCATTGATGTGAGAAGTAATGGTGGTGGCAGCTTGACTAATGTAGAAAGAATCACAAGCCGTTTTTTTAACGAACGCCGGCTCATCGGTTATATTTCCCATAAAGTGGGTCCGGGACATAATGATTTCTCATCGCTTTATCCCAAATATGTAGAGAGTTCCAATAGGGTACGTTACCAGAAGCCGGTAGTCGTTCTTACTAACAGAGGGTGTTATAGTGCTACTAATGAGTTTGTCAGCATCATGAAATATGCATCCAATGTAACCATTATGGGAGACAAGACCGGGGGCGGTAGTGGACTGCCTTTTACCTCTGAACTGCCCAATGGCTGGTCGGTCCGTTTTTCCGCATCTCCCATGTTCAATGCCGAAAAAGAACATATTGAGTTCGGAGTAGAGCCCGATATCTATGTAGGCATGGAAGCGGAAGACAAAGAAAAAAACCGGGATACTATCATCGAGAGGGCACGGCTATTTTTAAAGAATCAGTAGCTTTTTCGAGGACAATACGGTCCAATAAATTTTCGGAGAAAAATAAAACGATATATTGACAACTGATAAATCAATGGAATTATGATGTTTGCAGAAAAGGTTTATGTGGAAAGAAGAGAGAGATTGAAGAAACAGTTTCAAACGGGTAAATTGCTTTTTCTCGGGAATGATGAAAGTGGGATCAATTATGCCGATAATACTTATTTCTACCGTCAGGATAGTACATTCCTCTATTATTTTGGTGTCAGCAAACCCAGTCTGATCGCGTTGATCGATATCGATGAGGATAGGGAATATATTTTCGGTGATGATCCGACCATCGATTCAATCGTATGGACCGGCTCGCAGCCTAAAATAAGCGAACTGGCCGGAAAAGCCGGTATCCATCATACAGGCGATTTGTCGGCATTCAGGAAGAAAATAGCCTCATTTGACAAACAATCGGTGAAGTACCTGCCGCCTTACAGGGGTGAACATTTTCTCAAACTCAAAGATTTTTTTGGTTACGACGTAGAAGAGGCCACTGCGAAAGCAAGTAAAGAACTGATCGTGGCAATTGCCGACCAGCGTATTATCAAGTCGCAAGAAGAGATTGAAGAAATAGAAAAGGCTGTGGATGTAACCGCTGATATGCACTTTGCAGCCATGCATTTTGCCCGCGCGGGTATGACGGAAGCACAGGTGACCGCCAAGGTAAATGAAGTGGCCATCGCTGCCGGAGGGAATCTCTCTTACCCGATCATTGGGACGATCAACGGACAATTCCTGCATAACCATTATCACGGTAATACGCTTAAAGAAGGCGATCTGTTCCTTCTGGATGCGGGATATGAAACCCCATTGGGATATGCCGGAGATCTGAGTAGTACTTTTCCTGTATCCCGGAAATTTACCGAACGGCAGAAAGAGATTTATCGCATTACCCTTGATGCCCATTATAAAGCCATTGAACTCTCCAAACCGGGTGTGAACTTCAAGGATGTGCATTTGCAGGTCGGCGGGGTGATCTTCGACGGGCTGAAAGCTTTGGGATTGACCAAAGGAAACACGGAAGAGGCGGTAGCCAATGGAGCGCATGCCCTTTTCTTTCAGTGCGGAACCGGACATCTGATGGGATTGGACGTACATGATATGGAAAATCTCGGCGAACAGATTGTCGGCTATGCGGGAGTGCCCAAAAGTACCCAATTCGGATTGAAATCATTGCGCCTGGGACGGGAACTGCAACCGGGCTTTGTATTGACCATCGAACCGGGGATTTATTTCATTCCGGAATTGATAGACCTCTGGAAAAGCAATAAAACAAATGCCGATTTTATAAACTTCGACGAAGTCAATAAATACCGAAATTTCGGAGGAATTCGCAACGAAGAGGATATCCTGATCACAGAGACAGGTAACCGGGTACTCGGAAAACCGCTGGCAAAGACAATTGAAGAGGTAGAACTCGAAAGGGAAAAAGCTTTTCTCTGATTTTTAGCCTATTTTAGTCATAGTTCTGTATTTAATCTTGAAATTAAAATTGCAAATCAATATATCAAGTTTTGAATCTGAATTCTTGGAATCTTAAAATTTAGATTCAAATCTCTTAAATCTTAATTAATCTTTAAATAGAAGAGAGGCTGTCTCAAAATGAAGTTTAACTTTTGGGAGACAGCCTCTCTTCTGGTAAATAATCCCTTTTTACTTTTTTTATTGAGAAAAGTTGCACTATCTCCGAAATTGCATTAATCTTAATTTTTTTAGTCTCCGCTTGGAGTCGGATAGGACGCCCGGATGATGTTAATATGTCATTGTATTAAAAATACATTTTTTTAACATAATAAATTGATCGCGTTTAATCAATGTGATATATTTTTACATATTATATTATATATAAAGAAAAAAAATGGATGCTTTATAGATGAAATTGAAAGTGTATTATCTTTTTATTTTAGTAAGATTAACGATGTTGTTTTTTCTTTTTGGATGGTTGTTTACTGATCCTTCTTTAGTGTAATTATATGTAACACTCAGTATATAGGATCGCTATGGCTTCATTAAGTATTTAAATAATATAATTAAGTGATGTGGTCCTGTGAATTATTAATTTTAAAAAAAAGTAGAGTATGAAGAGAAAGTTAGTCTTGTTTTTGACCCTTTTTTTTGTTGGAATGGGTGTTATTAATGCCCAGACACAGGTGCGGGGTACTGTGGTGGATGAAGTCGGAGATCCTGTTATCGGAGCAAGCATCATAATAAAAGGAACTTCACAGGGTACCGTAACGGATATAGAAGGTAACTTTAGCCTTTCGGTTTCCGCAACTGCGAAAACATTGGTGATTTCGTATGTGGGAATGATAACACAAGAAGTTGCTATTCAACCCACACTGCATGTAATCCTCCAGGCAAGTGCGCATAGCCTTGATGAAGTAGTTGTTACCGCTCTTGGAGTTTCCCGTGAAAAGAAATCATTGGGTTATGCTATCCAGGAGGTGGATGCCGGAGAATTGACAAAGGCTGGTGCTTTAAGTTTGACGGGCTCTTTGTCCGGTAAAGTTGCCGGTGTCCAAATCAACCAGTTTGGCGGATCTGTGGGTGCTTCTTCACGTATCGCTATTCGTGGTAATTCTTCGTTAAACCCGGATCAGCAACCTTTGATTGTGGTAGATGGCATTCCTATTGCGAACGATACCCGGCGTTCCGGTGATAATACCTATAATGGAGTGGACTATGGTTCCGGATTGAATGATATAAACCCTGAAGATATCGAATCCATTTCTGTACTGAAAGGGGGATCTGCGGCATTGTATGGTATGCGTGCCGGTAATGGGGTAATTCTTATCACCACTAAATCAGGAAGGAATACCAATGGAATATCTGTTTCGTACGACATGAGTATAACGATGGACCGGGTGGCTAATATTCCCAAGTTGCAAAATTCTTACGGACAAGGCCATGATGGAGATGAATGGCATTGGAAAAATGGGGTAAACTTGGACGAAGACTCCCCATACTACAGACAGACATACGCCTCCTATTTAACTTATCAGGACTATGCTGTACAACACGGTTTTGATTATTCGACAGGTGTTTTCACCGGATATGACGAATCCTGGGGGCCACGTTTGGATGTCGGATTAAAAATATCACAGTACGACAGCAACGGGGAATATGTGGATTGGGTATCCCGTCCGAATAATGTGAAGGATTTCTTCCAGACAGGGCTTTCCATGAACCATATGATTTCGGTACAGGCGAAAAGTGAAAAAATCATTACCCGGGCTTCCCTCTCGTTTCGTGACCAGGTGGGTACCGTGCCCAATACCGACCAGAAAAGATATTCGGGCCAGATCAATACAGATATAAAGTTGAATGATTATATATCGTATGATATGAGTGCTAGTTATACCCGTACACAAAGTGATAACCTGATCACCCAAGGCTATGGTAATAACCCGATCAATTCATTGGTTACCTGGTCAGGACGCCAGATCAACATGAAAACGTTAAAGAAGAATTGGGACCAGAAAGATGAGGTGGGTAATTATACCTATTATAACTGGATAGATGATTATCATATGAATCCATACTTCTCTGTAAATGAGAACACGAATAGTTATCAGCGCGATCGTATTTTCGGCAAGTCTTCTTTATATTATACGCCATTTGACTGGTTGAAATTTGAAGGACGGGTAGGGCTTGATTATTATAATGCGCAAACTTTTGAAAAACATTACTTTGACAGGGGTGATTGGCCTAATGGCGGTTTCCTGCAAGAAACAACCCGGAATACGGAACTGAACATGGATTTTATCGCTTCCGTCAACAAGACGTTTGGAGATTTTAACCTCTACGGTATCATAGGGGCTAACTATCGTGATGTGACATGGGAAACCCATGCTTTGGGAGCCACCGCCTTGACGGTACCGGGTGTATATACTCTGGCAAATAAGTCAGGAGATGCCACCGCCACCATGGATCATAGCCATATCCGTTCAAACTCTGTGTATGCGAATGCTTCTTTGGGTTGGAAAAGCCAGTTATACCTGGATGCGAGCGCGCGGAATGACTGGAGTTCCACTATTCGCGAGGACTTTTTCTATCCTTCCGTGAGTGTGAGCTGGCTCCCGACTACTTCTTTCGAAAATATCAAAGGTGATGTGCTTTCTTTTCTGAAACTACGCGCCGGTATTGCACAAATCGGCTCGGCTACAAGTGCCTATCGTAACAGTTATTATTATTATGCTGAGAACTCTTCCTTTAATGGCGTTGCCCAGATGTATAAGAGTTATACCTATCCTAATTTCGACTTGAAACCGGAAAGTATTACAACCTGGGAAGTGGGTACCGAAGTAGGCCTGTTAGATGACCGCTTGCATTTGGACCTGGCGTATTACCAGAAAAAGACCAAAGACCAGATATTGTCAGTTACTACTTCTAATGTGGTTGGCTTCTCTTCCATGTTAGTCAATGCCGGACGGATTGATAATAAGGGTATAGAAATTCAGTTGAGAGGTGATATCCTTCGTAGTAGAGACGGGTTGAACTGGACTTCAACGCTGAATTTTGCTAAAGATAAGAGTAAAATCGTGGACTTGTATCCTGGTTTGAATGCTTACCGTATTGGATGGACCTGGGGTATTTCTACCATGGCCAGGATCGGTTCTCCATGGGGTAATCTGGAAGGAACGGGCTATCAGCGTATCACGGAAGATGACGTGAAGGGCAATTTGGCTACTTCGGACCAGATTGGTGCCATTAAAATGAATGCCAACGGTAGACCTATGACCGCTTCTGCTTCGGTGATAGGGAATGTTACCCCCGATTTCCTAATGGGATGGCGCCAGGATTTCACCTATAAGAATTTGTCATTCGGCTTCTTGTTGGATTTACGGATTGGAGGAGATATCTGGTCTCAGACTATGAGCCACTCTTATTCTGCGGGTGTCGCTTATGAAACAGCTAAAGATGGTATTCGTGAACGTTTTATTGTCGGAGGTAAGGATGTACAGACAAATGAACGCTTTGTGGTACAGGACGGAAGCGGAAAATGGGTTGAAAATACGATAGAAACAGATGCATATACATGGTTTAACTCTTACGGCACTTCCGAGACTTATGTGTTTGACGGTTCTTTCCTGAAACTCCGTGAGTTTTATCTCTCTTACGATGTTCCCAAATCAGTTTTGAACAGGACAAAGTATTTTAATAAAGCTACGGTTTCCCTGATTGGGACGAATCTGGCTTTGCTCTGGGTCGATTCATCCAATACATTGCGTTTGGATCCAGAGGTAGGGGGAGTGTCCAGTGACAGCCGCGGTATCGGTTTTGAGCAGGCCTCTACTCCCGGTTCGCGTAGTTTCGGTATTAAATTAGGTTTGACGTTTTAATGAATAAAGCTATAGAATTATGAAAAAGATAAGAAAGATAATGGTTGCCTCCTTTCTGATATTGGTTGTAGCAGCAAGTTGTACCGGTTCTTTTGATGAGATCAATACCGATCCGGATGCCTATACTTCCGTGCCCTATACCAACATATTAGCGAATGTGATTCGCCGCTCGGCGGATCAATTTAGTGATCTGGATATTGCTCAATGGGCCGGGTATGTCTCTGAAGTCCAGTATTTGAATGATTATGCCGGTTATATCCCCACGAACAATACTTATGGTAACCGTTGGTCTCATTGTTATTGGGGACATGTGCAGCTACAGGATATTTTAAACCGGACAGCCGATGCGGAGGAAGCAAGTAAAAATATGCGCAACGTGTCGATCCTCTTACAGAATTACCTGATGTTTTATAATGTGAACGCTTTTGGGGACATGCCTTATTTTCAGGCATTCAAAGGTAGTCCTGAAGACGGTTCCATACTCCAGACACCCTATGACAAGCAATCAGATATTTATCCACAGCTATTGGCAAACCTGAAGGTAGTGGCTGACAGTTGGAGTACCGGTTTAGGACAAGACGACCTGGGTGCTGGAGATTTCCTTTTTAATGGAGATGTATCCTTGTGGCAAAAGTTTTGCAATTCTCTCCGTTTGCGTATTGCGATGCGTATTTCGGCTGTTTATCCTGCTTCGCAATCTATAGTTGAAGAGATCTTCAACAATCCGGGTAAATACCCATATATTACAGAAAGCGATGATAATGCTTATTTTTGGTGGCAGGGATCTGGAGACTACTACGAACGGTGGTATAATAACTTTTTGAGCCGTGATGATGACGGTATGGCTGATATTTTTATCGACCATTTGAAGATGATGAATGATCCACGTCTTTCTGTATATGCTAAACCTGCCAGAACGGATGGTGCATATCGCGGTTATGAAAATGGAGCAGCCAATGACCCTGTGGATCGTCATGCCATCTCCCGGATAGGTGCAAAATTCCGCGAAGATCCGGCCGGTTTCACGCCATTTTATCGTGCATGTGAAAATTATTTTATTATGGCAGAGGCAGCCTTGAATGGATGGAATGTGCCGATGACAGCAGCAGAAGCGTATGAAAAAGCGGTTCGTTTATCGATGGAAGACAATGAAATAACCGAAGCCGCCGCAGATGCATATTTGTCTGATGCCGGAAAATGGGATGGAACCTATGCCCGTTTGTATTTTGAAGAATGGGTTGCTTTGTTCAAGCAGAATGTAGAAGCATGGTCTCTGTACCGCAGAACAGGTTATCCCACTTATATCCATACCGCAAAAGCGGCTGACGGTACATCACCAAAATATCCCGGAGCTCGCTCTTCGTTTAACGGCATACATAATGACGTTCCGTTCCGTTTCCCGTATCCAGATAACCAATATCAATATAACAAGGAGTATGTGGAGGCTGCAGCTGCAAATATAAAGGATCACGTTTGGGGTGAACAGCTGTGGTGGGATACTCGTACAGGTGTACATTAACCACGTATCGATTGGGATAAATAATACTTTTTACCGGGTGAGTAGCATGTTTCTTTTGCTACTTACCCGGCTTTTTGATCCGACTGCCGGAAAGATCTATCTGTTTGATATTTCAAATTCGAAATTTTGCTATCTTTGTAATATAAAGTTCCTGTATATGTATCTTAGTCAACACATCATATCCTTGTATCATAACAACGGGAAACGCCTGTTTTCCTGCTGGATGTGTTGATTGGCTCTTTTGGTATTCGTTTTTTGTTTATTCGGATTTGTCCGGGTGTTTTCTTTTTTATCCATTTACGCTTAAAATTTACGAATATGTTTGAAGAGCTTAAAACAAAAAACCGTATTCCTGAACGGAAATCAAATCAGGAGGGTAATTTCTACTATAATGATTCCTCAAAACCGGGAATGAACGACCGGATACGTGCTCTCCGTGAAGAGAGTATATCGACCCCGGCATCCCTTTCCATCGAACGGGCACTGATAGAAACGGCATTTTATCGCGAGAATGACGGTAAATACGCTATACCGGTAATGCGGGCGCTGAACTTCATGGAGATTTGCGAAAAGAAACAGATCTATATCGGAACCAATGAGCTGATTGTCGGCGAACGGGGGGAGAAACCCAGGGCCGTCTATACATTTCCCGAACTGACCTGCCATTCGGTGGAAGACCTGAATGTCCTGAATACCCGTGAACAGCAACGTTATGCGATCAGTGAAGAGGATATAGACACGTATCGTCGGGAAGTAATACCCTATTGGAGAGGGCGTTCACAACGCGACCGCATTTTTGACCATGTCTCTGACGAATGGAAAGCGGCTTATGAAGCCGGTCTCTTCACCGAATTTATGGAGCAGCGCGCACCCGGACATACTTGTATGGACGGGAAGATATACCGGAGAGGAATGCTCGATTTCAAAAGGGAGATCGAGGAGGAAATCGCCCAACTTGGTTATACCACGGATCCCGAAGCACTCGACAAGGAAGACCAGTTGCGTGGTATGGCCATATCCTGCGACGCGATCATCCGTCTGGCAGAACGCCATGCCGGGAAAGCGGAAGAACTGGCTCGCAATGAAAAAGACCCGCAACGAATCGTTGAGTTGAACCGTATCGCCGAGGTCTGCCGGTGGGTACCGGCCCATGCCCCCCGTAACTTTTGGGAAGCCATCCAGATGTATTGGTTTGTTCACCTGGGAGTAATCACCGAACTGAACGGTTGGGATGCATTCAACCCCGGTCATTTCGACCAGCATCTGGCACCATTCTATAAAAATGATATTGAAAACGGTACCTTGACGCGAGAGGAGGCAAAAGAACTGCTCTGCTGCTTCTGGATCAAGGTGAACAACCAGCCGGCTCCGCCCAAAGTGGGGATCACCGCCAACGAAAGCGGTACCTATAACGACTTTACCAATATCAATATCGGCGGCGTGAAACCGGACGGCTCAGACGGGGTGAACGATGTTTCCTACCTGATGCTCGAAGTGATAGAGGAGTTACATATCCTGCAACCGGGCAATTCGGTACATATCGCCTCAGTGACGCCGAACCGTTTCCTGCATGCTGCCATCAAGGTGATCCGCCAGGGACACGGATACCCGTCGGTGTTCAACCCCGATGTCTATATCCAGGAGATGTTGCGCTCCGGAAAATCGTTGCGTGATGCGCGCGAAGGAGGATGCAGCGGATGTATTGAAGTAGGCGCGTTCGGGAAAGAGGCTTACTTGTTGACCGGTTATCTGAATGTGCCAAAAATATTGGAAATCACGTTGTTCAACGGTGTCAATCCGGTGACCGGTAAGAAGGTGGGGGTCGAGACCGGTGATCCACGCGATTTCAAATCTTACGATGAACTATATCAGGCTTTTCATGCCCAATTGAAATATATCATCGACCTGAAGATAAAGGTCAATCATTATATCGACCGGATGTACGCCCGCTATTTTCCGGCTATGTTCCTTTCGGTGCTGATGGACGATTGTATCAAAAAAGGACGCGATTATTACAACGGCGGTCCACGTTATAATACCACCTATATCCAATGTACCGGCCTGGGAACAATAACCGATTCCCTCTCTTCCCTTAAAAAACATGTCTTCGAACTGAAAGATGTCAGGATGGACCAGTTGCTGTATGCTATTTCTGTCAATTTTGAGGGAGAAGAGGTGTTACGCCAGCGGATCATCAACCATACCCCTTTCTTCGGGAATGATGATGATTATGCCGATGATGTCGCAGTGAAAATATACGACGATATGTTCGATCTGATCGATGGGCGACCGAACGGAAAACCGGGTGGTAAATACCATCTGAATATGTTGTCCACCACTTGCCATAATTATTTTGGTAACGTGATGGGCGCCATGCCCAATGGTCGTTTGGCCGGAAAAGCCATTTCCGATGGTACCTCTCCTTCTCATGGGTGCGATACGCATGGCCCTTCTGCCGTGATCCGCTCTTTGGGTAAACTGGACCAGATAAAATCGGGTGGTACGCTGTTGAACCTGCGTTTCCTGCCCAGCCTTTTGAGGCGCGATGAAGATGTGGCCAAATTGGGGAACCTTATCCGGAGCTATTTTGCACAGGGAGGACACCATGTGCAATTCAATATTGTGGATACCGCTACATTGCTTGCTGCCCGCGACAATCCCGAAGAGTACAAAGACCTGTTGGTACGCATGGCGGGTTACAGCGATTATTTCAACGATATGCACGAAAACCTGAAACAGGAGATCATTGAGCGTACTGAAAACGAATCGTTCTAACAACATCCGTCCATGCCATTCCTCTTTGACATAAAACGGTATTCGATCAATGACGGGCCGGGAGTGCGGGTGACGGTCTTTTTCAAAGGCTGCCCGCTATCCTGCCGATGGTGCCATAATCCCGAAAGCATCTCTTTTAAGACCGAAAAGCTGTATAATAAAAGCAAATGCATCGGATGCGGATCATGCGTGTCGGTATGTCCTGAGAACGCCCTCACACTGACAAAAACGGATGGCATCGTTACCGATTTCGATAAATGTATCGTCTGCGGGAAATGTGCCGAAGTATGTCCCACCAGAGCTATCGAGATGAGTGGACGGAACTATTCCGAGGAAGAAGTGATGACAGCAGTGCTAAAAGAGACCAATATGATGGATGCTTCGGGCGGTGGAGTTACCTTCTCCGGTGGTGAGCCGCTGATGTATCCCGAAGCGTTGAAAAGCCTGCTGATCCGGTGCGGCCAGGAAGGTATTCATCGGGCAGTCGATACCTCGGGCAGTGTGAAATCATCGGTTATAGAGGATATCCTTTCCTATACCGATCTTTTTCTTTATGATCTGAAAGTGATGGATGCGCAAACCCACCGTAAATGGGTGGGAGCGGATAATACGCTTATCCTGAAAAACCTCCGGTTGATTTCCGATCACGATAAAGAATTTCATATCCGGATTCCGTTGGTGGAGGGAGTCAATACCGATGATCGAAATATAACGGATACCATCTTTTTCCTGAATGGATTACAACGAAAACCGACTGTGGTGGGATTACTGCCTTATCACAATATCGCTTCGAAAAAATATGAGAAATTAGGTAAGGTCTATAACGATGAAGGTATGTCTGAGCCGTCCAAAGAGAGAATGGCGCAGATCCACTCGCTCTTTACAGAAAATGGCCTGAATGCGGTTATTGGCGGTTGATTTTTTCATTTTTCATCCGGATTGCCGACAAAATCTTTCGGAAGTTTTCCGAATTGTTTCTGGAAGCATTTTGCAAAATAAGAGGGATTATTGAACCCTACTTTATAACATACTTCATTCACCCTGTATCTTTCTTCGCTTAGCAGTTCGGCTGCTTTTTTCAGTCTCATGGAGAGTATCAGTTTATTGGGAGTCACTCCTGATACCTGTTTTATTTTTGCAAACAAGCCAGAACTACTGATACCTATCTCTTTGGCCAGATCATCAACCACAAAATCGGAATTTTCAATATTTTTTTCAATGATTTCGTTCAGTCTTATTAAGAATTCCTCGTCTGTTTTGTTCCCTGCGATACTTTTCAGGACTGCATAAGGTGTTTGAGAAAATTTTTGAAAGAGTAGCCTGCGCGATTCTAACAGGTTTTTGATGCGAGCGGATAAGTAGGAGATATGGAAAGGTTTCTCAAGATATGCATCGGCACCCGTCTCAAAGGCTTCTATCTTCGATCCAACATTTGTTTTTGCTGTCAGCATAATCACCGGTATATGACTCCATAAGAAGTTCTGTTTGACAGATCTGCAGAATTCAACGCCATCCATATTGGGCATCATCCTGTCTGTAACGATGATGTCTACCGGATGATTTTCCAGTATGCCAATTCCCTCTTTTCCGTCGTTGGCAATATATACATGATAGTCGTTTTGAAACTGCTTCCGAAGAAACAATTGCATCTCCCTGTCGTCTTCCACGATCAATAACGATGGCTTCTCTTCTATCTCCACATCTGAATCGGGACAACAAGATTCAGTAGTATTGGGACCAATTTCTGTAATTGAATCCAGATTTTTTTTGGTAGAATATTCTCCGGAAGAATAGAGCTCTTGCTGCCTGTTTATTTTAGGGAAAATAATCGAGATGGCAAAACTTTTTCCCGGATTGTTCTTTAAGTCAATTTTTCCGTTGAGGGCATCCACTATTGATTTTACCAGATATAACCCGAGACCGGTACCGGAGTTATATTGTCCGGGTACCTGATAAAAAGGTTTGAATATATTTTCAACTTCCGATTCGGATAATCCGGAACCGTTATCCTTTACTGTTATTTCATAATAATTGGCAGAGTGAAGCAGGTTCAGTTTCAGTAAGACATGATCGGTAGTGTACTTTGATGCGTTACTCAACAGATTGCTTATTACTTTTGTGAGATTTTCCGCATCGGTCATTGTCTCGAAATCGGTATCGTCACATATGTATTCAAACAAAATCTGTTTATATTCGGCAAATGGTTTAAAGCGTTGATAAATTTTGGATATTAACAGATGAATATTCTGGAGGGATAATGAGATTTGGATACCTCCTTTTTCAATCTTTGAAAAATCAAGCAACTGGTTCACCAATGTCAAAAGTCGTTGGCTATTACTATGCATGATATCCAGATTTTCCGTGACGCTCTCCGGCATTGTTCCCGATGTTTCTATCACCTGTTCCAAAGGGGCAATGATCAGGCTTAACGGTGTCCGTATTTCGTGAGCCACATTGGTGAAAAATTCTATTTTTGAACGATATATCTCTTTTTCCTGTTCGCTTCTGATTTTTTCGATCTTTTCCTCATTTTTCCGTTTGTCTTTTTCCCTGAGGAAATGAAATAGATAGAAGATACTTGCAATGAGTAGCAGTATATAAAGTGTAATTGACCATCCGTTCCACCAAAAAGGCGGTTTTATGGTAACAGGCAATGAATATCCTTCATCATCCCAGACCCCATCATTGTTTGAAGCCTTTATTCTGAATGTATAGTTTCCAGGAGGAATATTTGTGTAGGTTGCTTTGCGGTCCTTTCCCGGATTGTACCAATTTTTGTCGAATCCGTCCAATATAAAGGAATACCGGTTTTTCTCCGGAGCAAAAAAGCTGAGTGCTGTGAATTCGAAGCTGAATGAATTTTTATTGTGAGTTAGTGTAATAACAGGTTGATTTTGTTTATTTTCGACGACAAAATCGTCCATATTCACCGATTTGTTGAATAGTTGAAAATCCGTTATCACGATAGGAGGTATGTGTGTGTTCTTGGGTATTTGTTTGGGGTAGAATGCATTGAATCCGTTTGGCGTTCCGATATAAATTCTCCCCGACGAGGCTTTGAATCCGGAATTTGGGGTGAATAGGTCGCTCAGTAAACCATCGCTTTTGGTAAATTGTCGATATTGTTTGGTGGTTGGAGTATAACAGATTAACCCTTTCAGTGTTGCGATCCATAGGTTTCCATTTTCGGCGAAGATCTTACAAATATAATTGCTTTGGAATTCCACCTTTTCATCGATAAAAACATCATTTTCGGCGTCATATCGGCATAGGCCGTGATTTGTACCGATCCATAGCTGTTGTTCTTCATCGATTCCCAAGCAGATCACATCATTGCTGATCAGTGAATTTTCATTCTCAGGTTCGAATAAGTATTCCGTCCATTGACCGGACTCAAGATCGAATTTCTGTAATCCTCTGTTGATGGTCGCAAACCAGATATGATTTCCGGTCTGCAGAATATCCATTATTATTTCATTCATGTTCCGGATACGGATAAAATTATCCGACTTCCTGTTATACAAGTTTATTCCCGATGTAGTACCTATCCAGATGTTTTCCAGTGAATCACGGTATATGGCATAGATGTTATTCGCATCGAGTGTGTTTTTATCAGCATGATTGGAAACATAATGTTTGATTTTTTTAGTGCGAAGATCCATTACGTTGAGTCCTCCTGTATATGTCCCTACCCATAGATTGTCGTTATCGACCAATAGAGCATGCACATTATCAAACGACAGGCCATTTGTCTTATCTTTATGACTATATGCTTGGAATTTTCCGGTTTTTATATTCAGTTCGTTCAGTCCGCCGTCTTCTGTGCCGATCCAGATATTCCCGTCTGGATCTTCGCAAAAACAACTGACCACATTTCCCGTAATGGAATTTTCGTACTTGAGATGCGTGTATCCTGTGAAATAATTCCTGTTGGGTGAGGCATAATTTATTCCACCATAATATGTTCCGATCCAAAGTCCGCCTTCGTTATCTTTATAAATGGGATACACAAAACAATTGGAGAGCATTGGTTCCCGGAAGTGCTGCATCGTATGATTTCCTGCTATGGGCAATGTTTTGAAGGCAGTAAGCCCGCCATTCGATCCAATCAGTAGTGTGCCGGGATCGTATTCCGTTAATTGATGGATATGCAGTATTCTTTCTTTATCGGGAGTATACAGATGTCTTTCAGTGATGATTCCTTTGTTTTTATCTATTGCGATCAGACCGTTTGTCCATGTCCCGAACCACAGTGTGCCGAAAGTATCTTCCAGCATGCTATATGCACGTAATTCCTTTTGTTCATTAGAAGTCATGTTCGGAAAACCAGGAATAAATTGGCCCGATATCCGGTCGAACCTGTATATCTGGTGTTGGGTATTATCTACTGAAGCCCAGATTATGTTATCCTTATCTTTATAGATCGATGTTACCCAGATTGATTCGTCCGGATTGATTTTGAATTCATCGAATGTATGCAGTAATAACTTTTCATTCTCATAGAGAAAAACACCCTGTCTTGCGGATGCGATCCACATGTTTGTGTTATCAGACAGTAGATTTTGAATTCTTCCGGAAACCGGAATACCTTTTTCGGTTTGTATTGTAAAGGGATGGAACTGGTTATTTTTAAAGTCCAATGTACATACGCCTCTTTCGGTACCGATCCAGAGTAATTGGTTATCATCTTCTATAAGATGATATACAGAATTATTGATCAGTGAATTTTCGTTTCGGGGTATATTCCGATAGGCCGTAAATGTGTAACCGTCGAAGCGGTTCAATCCGTTTTCAGTGCCGAACCACATAAATCCTTTCGAGTCCTGGAGAACGGTGTATACCGTATTCGAGGATAGACCGTCCTCTACCTTGTAATATTTAAAATTCAGCTCAATGGAAAAAGTTTTCAGACAAAACAGGATAAAGAGGACTGTAACGAAAAATATCTTGATTAACCGGGAGCAAAAACCATACGGGATTTGAAGTTTTTTCGAAGCTGAAAAATAACTAATAAAAGTAAATTTTAAATCTATTGGACTCATCAAATCAATTTTGCAATGTGAATCAAATACTTGTGCAAATTTATCCATAATTTCAAATAAGTTTCCAGAAACGTGTATAATAATTCACCTTTCTAAAAAGTGTTAAAGTTACACTAATTAGAGGATTCTACCATGTTTTTGGAGTTTTTTTTGGGTATAGCATATCGTATCAAGGTATTTTTGGAAAAATTTGTCAAATATCTGTTCGTTCAATATAAAAACATTATTCATTTTTAATAATCGTATGAAAACAAACCGGAAAAAAGTGAAACACAAAATGAAATGTCGCTTTACTTTCATTTTTTTATTGATGCTGGTCTTCTATGGTTTTACAGTTGGATCAGTTTTTGCGGAAGGTACACAAGCTTCTGTTGAGATCAGGGGGGTGGTTATCGATGAAGTCGGAATACCCATTATTGGTGCGAATATCATGGAGAAAGGAACCTCTAACGGTACGATAACGGACGTTGATGGAATTTTTAATCTTACTGTGAAAGATTTAAGTGCTATCATTGTCGTTTCCTATATTGGGTACCAAACGGCCGAGTATCCAGTTGCACAAAATGAGATGACAATTACTTTGATCGAAGATCTGAAAATTATGGAAGAAGTAGTTGTTATTGGTTATGGAACACAGAAAAGAGTGGATGTAACAAGTGCAGTGGCGAGTGTAAAATCTGATATGTTTAATAAAGGAGCCATTCTTGATGCAGGGCAATTAGTCCAGGGAAAGGTGGCAGGGTTGCAAATTTCATTACCTACCGGTGATCCGTCGGCCAGTACATCGGTTATGCTCCGTGGTAATTCCACATTGATGGGATTGACTTCGCCATTGATACTGGTCGATGGAGTGCCAGGATCGTTTTCAACGGTAGCGCCAGAGGATATTGAATCCATTGATGTATTGAAAGATGGTTCTGCTACCGCTATATACGGCACCCGTGGTACCAATGGTGTGATTATCATCACCACAAGAGGAGGTAGGCGCGATGCTCCGGCAACCATTGAATATAATGGATATGTATCGATCTCTCAACAGGCAAGGGTCGCTGATTTCATGAATGCGGGTGAACTGCGAGAAAAGTTCAAAGAGGGATATGAATTCTCGGGAGCAAATGATCAGGATTATGGGTATGATACGGATTGGCTCAAAGAGGTAAGCAGGACAGGAGTCTCCAATGTGCATAATCTAACCTTTAGGGGAGGTAGTGCTCAGACAAATATCATCGCCAATCTTACCTATGATAAGAGAGAAGGAACTTTTAAAAAATCAGATACGGAAAATATAAGGGGACGACTGGAGTTTATACATTATATGTTTGATGACAAATTAATTTCCAATATTTCCTTAATAGCAAATGAGCAAAATACCGGCCCCGGATTCAATACAAATGTTTACCGATATGCATCTATTCAAAATCCGACCCAGGGAATTTATAACGAAGATGGTACCTATGTGGAGCGTCCCGTTTATTTTTATGATAATCCTGTATCGTTATTGAATGAAACAAACGGAATGACACGTTCACGCAATCTCCGTTTCACGGGAAGTGTGGAGTTTCGTCCGGTCGAAAATTTTGCAGTGAAAGGGATGATAACCCGCAAAGGACAAAGCTATCTTAATGGATATTATTATACAAAACAACATCCAACAACAACCGAGGGCGGGTATAATGGATATGCATCACGTTATACTTCGGATTATATCAATAATCTCGCTGAAATTACCGCTGATTGGAATCAAACATTTAACAAACATCGGATAAATGCCATTGCCGGATATAATTATGAAGATTCCGAGCGAGAAAACTTTAGCGTGTCAAACAGGGATTTTCCGACAGACAGTTACACTTATAATAAGTTAGAGTCAGGTTTGGCTTTATCAAGAGGTGAAGCAAGCATGTCTTCCTATAAAAGCTCCGAAAAGTTGATCGGTTTATTTGCCCGGGTGACCTATAATTATGACGATCGCTTTCTATTAATGGCATCTATAAGAAGAGAAGGCTCTTCCAAATTCGGAGCCGATCACAAATGGGGTAATTTCCCCGGTATATCGGCTGGATGGCGTATAAACCAGGAATCTTTTATGGAAGATTATACTTGGTTGGATAATTTAAAGCTGAGGGCAGGGTTCGGTATTACAGGAATCAATATCAACAGTCCCTATGTATCTCTTGCCTCATTGAATTATTCTGGTTATTTTATGTACGGGGGAGAGTGGATAAATACATTGAAACCTGTAAGAAACCCGAATCCCTCTTTACGTTGGGAGAAGAAGCATGAATACAATGTCGGACTGGATTTCGACATATTTGGAGGACGTTTAGGGGGAGCCTTTGATTGGTATTTAAGACAAACAAAAGACGCTCTATGGGATTATTCCGTACCTGTTCCTCCCTATCAATATGGTACTATCACAGCCAATGTAGGACAGATAGAAAATACTGGATTTGAAGCGCTGATACGTGCTATCCCAATACAATCGAAAGATTTTGAATGGAATACAAGTGTTTCATACTCTATTAATAAAAACAAACTTTTATCCATATCCAATGACCAGTTCTCTATGTCGACAGACTGGTTCACAACCGGGCACACGGGAGAACCTATCCAAACGACTACACACCGTGTGAAAGTGGGTGATCCCATAGGAAATTTCTTCGGGCTTAAATCAGTTGGTCTAAATGAAGATGGATTGTGGGTTGTAGAACGGTTAAAGAAAAACGATGAAGGAGATGTGATCGAAAGATATTATGACTTAGCCAAAAACGCCAGTGATGAAGACCGTCAGGTGCTTGGAAATGGAGTTCCTAAGCATTATCTTAATTGGAACAATCAGTTGAGGTTTAAGAACCTGGATGTGTCGATAGGAATGCGTGGGGCCTTCGGTTTTCAGATTCTGAATTATCAGAAAATGTATTATGGAAACCCGACGATCCAGTATAATGTCCTCAATTCGGCTTTTGATCAACATAATGTGGTTGACTTGGCAACAGGTAAACCGACAGGAAAAAAGGTGACCATTAATGATTCGCAACGCTATCTTAGTGAGTTCGTGGAGAATGGCGACTACTGGAAAATTGATAATGTAACGATAGGTTATACTTTTAACATGGCCAATGTCAAATATATAAGGAATCTGCGTCTTTATATATCATGCTTGAATCTTGCGACCATTACAGGATATTCAGGTATTGATCCTGAAGTTCAGATAACAGGTTTGGAGGCCGGTACTGATAGCAGGGATAAATATCCTACAAACAGGTCATATACTTTTGGTATTAATGTAACGTTTTAAGAAGTAGTCATATGAAAAAGATAAGATTTGAATTTTTTATTATTCTTCCATTTATCACCCTTTATAGTTGTTTTAATCTTGATGAACAAGTTTTTTCGGAAGTAACGGAGGAGTCATTCATTCCAACGGAAAAAGATATGGCGGCTTTGTTGGCGAGCGCATATTCCCCGTTGACATATATCATGAACTGGCAGGGGTATTTCGATTTACAGGAAGAACCCGGCGATTGTATTATTACGCCTACCCGTCCGAACGGGTGGGACGACGGAGGTACGTACCGCAGGATGCACCAGCACCAATGGACTTCTGAACAGTGGCAACCTTATAACACTTATTTGACAGCCTATGAAGGTATAAATAATGCAAACAGGGTGATGGACCAGGTGAAAAACGGTTCTTTGCCTGTAGGAGACCTGGGTGATGCCACCATTGCCGAATTACGGGCTATACGGGCCTTATGGTATTCTATTCTTTTGGATACCCATGGTAATGTGCCTTTGGTTACCGCTTTCACGGATGAAATTCCCACACAGGCGTCCCGACAGCAGATATATGATTTCGTAGTAACGGAACTGACGGAAGCTATATCAGATTTAAGTGAGAAAAACGATAGGGATACCTATGGGCGTATGAACAAATGGGCAGCTTATATGGTGTTGGCAAGGGTTTACCTGAACGCTAAAGTTTATACTGGAACAGAGCAATACGCAAAAGCGCTTGAATACTCAAATAAGATTATTGAATCGGGATTGTTTGAACTTTCTACCAATTTTTCTGATAACTTTACAATTGATGTGGATTATAAGAATAAAGAGTTTATTTTTGCTGTTCCTTATGACAAAATTTATGCCGGAGCGGCTCAGCATGCTAAATGGTATCCACCGATTGCCCGTTTTCATTTCGGGTCAACCTTCCAGACTTGGGGCGGATCATGTGCCAATCCTCAATTTATCAATTCTTATCAGGAAGGGGATAAACGATTGGAAAAAACATGGTTAATGGGACCACAATATAATATTACCGATCCGACACAATTGGTCTGGACTTGTTTGAATTATCTTCCATCCCTTACCTGTTTTAAAGGCACTGAGAACCATACCAGTATTGATTATGGATATAGGGTGGCAAAATGGGAATTCGATAATACGGCAACTTTTGACTGGGGGCATGATTTCCCCTATTTCCGGTATGCAGAGACATTACTTGTCAAGGCTGAATGTTTGCTTCGCTTGGGACAGGATGAAGAGGTTGCTGCAGAATTAGTATCTCAAATACGAAACCGAGTATTCGATGATAAGGAAAAAGCAAAAGTAACTGTCGCCGATTTGAAAGCAGATACTAAAATAAAATATGGTACACTTGACTGGGATAACAATTTGGATGTATTAGGTGATCAGACACCTGTTCAATTAGGAGGACTATATGACGAATGGGGATGGGAATTCGCCTGCGAAGCGCAGCGGCGGACTCACATGATTCGTTTTGGGACATTCTCCTCTAAAAACTGGTTCAATCATATCGCGGTGACCGATGGTCATACTGCCATTTTCCCGATTCCATACGAAGAATTACAGTCGAACCAAAATCTATCTCAAAATCCGGGATATTAATGTGGCAGACGAGTTAATGAATTATGATCATGATGAGAAAAGTGTTCTTACTATACTTGGTAGTCTTATCTGTTTTCGGTTGTAATCCGTCGGGAAAAAATAGAGATGTGTGAGCTGTTTTTGCGCTATTTTCCCGAATCGGACCTGGATCTATGTGGTGATAATTAGTAATTAGAATTTAAATATATAAACGAATGAAACGAACAGTAGGAATTATTTGCGTAGTATTACTCGTTATGAGTTGTCAAAATCAAGGAACTCAAAAATCTACGCAGTTGCAAAGTTCAACACAGTTGAGTGATGAGAACGCCCTGGTTCAACTGGTGGATACACCTGAGATCACAACGCCACCGGAAGCGCTGAACCTTGATCCGTTTTACAAAAAGTACATGAATGTGAATGGGATCCATGTGATCAGTTCATGGCGGGTACCCGATTCCTGTTTTTATGCTGCATATGTAACCATTAAAGCGTTGACGGATATGTTGTCTGAGGAGGTACTGGAATCGATGACCAGTCGGGGCACCCGGATAGGGATTATGGCGCGTTACGAGGGAACCACCGATATACCCGAACATGCTTATCTCGTCAATGATACTTCGCTGAATTGGGATGTGCGTGCCCGGGGATTGGGAGGAACGCTCGATTTACCGCTGACCACCTGTGCTGAAGAGAATATTCTGGCGTACCAGATCGATAAATATCATGCGGAAGATATCCTGATCCATGAATTTGCGCATACGATCCATGATGTGGGTATCGCTCCAATAACCCCTGGATTCAATGATCGTATGGAGGCATTACTGGAAGCTGCTATCAAAAACGGACGATGGGTGAATACATACGCCGAAACCAATATTTGGGAATATTGGGCGGAAGGTGTGCAAAGTTGGTTTAATGTCAACGCAGAGGTAGATAACGACGGAGGTGACGGGAAGCATAATAAAGTCAACACCCGCGAAGAACTGAAAGTGTACGATCCCGGATTGTATCAGATCTTGTCCGAGTATTTTCCCGAGACGGATAAAAGAATCAGCCGTCATAAAAAAGAAAATTTGTATAATTGGGAAAACATTGGAAAGTGATTAAGTGTCTAAATGGTTAGGTGTCTTTATTCTTTACTCTTTATTCTTTACTCTAAAAATGAAACGACTGATACTAACATCTTGCTTTATTGTTGTTTTAACCGTTTTTTCCTCTTTTGCCCAATCCCCTTGGGAGAGAATCGCGCAAAGACCTTCCACGCTATTTATGGGGATGGGTGAGGAGACGTTTACCACAAAATCCTTCTCTTTGACCTTGGTGAATGCCTCTCAAACGGTGAAACATCTGATGCCGCTTTCAGATATGTCTTTTGATTACACGCCCGGTGATAGAATAGAGCAAAGGGACAAGGACGGGCTGTATCATCTGGGCGATATAAACATCACGCTGAGAAAATCCGGAAATGGGAGTTGGAAACAATATTCTACCGCATATAATCGCAAGCCGGTACAGAAATTGGCAGTGTCCGGCAATGTTGTGGCTGCTGCCGATCTTGCTGCCACTTTACCTGAAGATATCCCGGTAAGCATAAAGAGATTCTGGGAGACGGATAAAGGGGATCTGGTGCTGCGGTTTGAGATTGTGAACCTCTCTTCGGAGAATGTGGAAATAGGTTCTCTGGGCATCCCTCTTGTTTTTAATAATATACTGGAAGGGAAAAATCTGGACCAGGCGCATCATGACAATGTGTTTTTTGATCCCTACATAGGAAAAGATGCCGGCTATCTTCAGGTAAACCGCTTGCATGGCAAAGGTGCCAGCTTATTGGTGTTGCCTCACGAAAATACCGCGTTTGAGGCATACAATCCCCTCAACGATGACCCAACTCCAAAAGGTGTGGTATTTGAGGGATTTCATGAATGGCTTATCCACAGCAAGGCGAATGCGGAAACGGAATGGAAAGGAGTTGAGCCCTGGAATGAACCGACCTCGACTATCCTGGCTCCGGGAGAATCGAAAAACTTTTCTCTCAAATTTATCCTTGCCCGGTCTATCAGGGAAATAGAAGATGAATTGATCTGTCGGCGGAGACCCGTTGCGATAGGAGTTCCCGGGTATGTTTTACCTGCTAATGAAAGAGGAAGGCTGTTTATAAAATATCCAGAGAAGATAAGTAGTATTTCTGTTTATCCGGAGAATGCGTTGATATTGACTAATAAAGGTAATACCCTTAACAGGTGGTCGGAATATGAAGTAAAAGGAAACAGTTGGGGAAGGGCAAGAGTTTCTGTCAATTATGCGGATGGAACGCAGCAGACTATCAGTTATAAGGTGATTAAGTCGCAACAGGAGGTGGTGGATGATCTGGGTAACTTCCTCACTACAAGGCAATGGTATGAAAACAAGGATGATGCTTTCGGCCGTTCACCCTCCATTATGAACTATGATTACGAAAAGAAGCAGATCCTCACTCAGGAGAGGCGTTCCTGGTTTGTAGGCTTAAGCGATGAAGCCGGAGCCGGAAGCTGGCTGGCGGCAGTCATGAAGCAACTGATACGTCCCGATCAACAGGAGATCCGGAAAATAAGAAGATTCATCGATGAAACAATGTGGGGCAAGATCCAACATAATACCGACTCAACCAAATATGGTGTGAGGAAGAGTCTCTTTTATTATGAGCCGGAGCTGATGCCGAAAGGCACCTATAGCGATTCAATCCGGTTTGCCGGCTGGGAGGCCTGGTCAAAAGAAAACGCCGACGATCTGGGTCGTTCATATAACTATCCGCATGTGGCCGCTGCTCATTGGGTGATGTATCATCTTGGTAGAAACCGCGGTATTCAGGGAATAGATTGGGAACGGAGTCTGGAAAATGCTTATCATACAGCCGTTGCGATGGTGAAATTTGCCCCTTACTTCGCGCAATTCGGACAGATGGAAGGTTCAGTGTTTCTTTTTATCCTTTTGGATCTGCAACGGGAAGGATTTACCGGAATGGCAGCTGACCTGGAAGCGGAAATGAAAAAACGGGCGGATCACTGGCGCTCGCTGAACTATCCATTTGGCAGTGAGATGCCCTGGGATTCTACCGGACAAGAAGAGGTATATATGTGGACATCCTACTTTGGTTATGCAGACAAGGCGGAGGTTACACTTAATGCCATCCTTGCCTATATGCCGACATTGCCTCATTGGGGATACAATGGCAGCGCCCGCAGGTACTGGGATTTTGTGTATGGCGGAAAACTGGCCAGGATTGAACGTCAACTACATCATTATGGATCGGCGTTGAATGCGATACCGGTACTTTCGGCCTACAAAGATAATCCGGAGGATTTCTATTTGTTGAGGGTTGGGCATGCCGGTTCAATGGGGGCATTGGCTAACATAACCCGGGATGGATTTGGCCCGGCCGCTTTCCACTCCTATCCTTCCACACTCGATATAGATGGTTATGCCGGTGATTACGGTAGCGGATTTTATGGGTATGCCGTCAACGCAGGTACCTATATCTACCATCATCCTGAGTTCGGATGGGTTGTGTTCAGCGGCAATATTGAGGAGCAGGGAGAATGGATCAGGACCGAAGTCACGACCGCGGGCAAAAACCGGGTCTTTATCGCCCCCGAGTCCCTTAACCTGACCACCATTGCCGGACAGATGAAACAGGTAGATTACAATCCCCTATCCAAAGAAGTCGTCATCACGTTTGACGGAGATGCATTACTGGATCTGAAAGCTCCGGAAGGTAGGGAAATAATCCTGCCAAAAGAAATAACCAAAGAGAGAAGAGGCTACTATGTGATCAAATCGAGGAAAGGAAAAGAGAGCAGACTGCGTTTCAAAATTGAAAGAGTGGAAAAAACGCGGTCCAATGCCAATTCCGGTAGTATTCGGACTATTGCTGAAATCGAACCCATCCATGTGGAGTGTCCGGTAGGTACTGTGCCCCGGTTACCTTATCAGGTATGGGTAACCTATTCCGATGGGAAGTCGGAATACCGCCAAACCCGCTGGTCGAATTCAGCGTTGGCCACAGAGCAGGAGCAGGCAGACCCGGAGAAAAATCCAGTCGGGCATGAATATACCATAAAGGGGTTCATCATTGGTGATAATACTACACAATATGGATACCCGATTACAGCTACAATCAGGGTAGTGGATAAAACCTATGCGGCACCTTCTCCTATTCCGGTTGCGAACCCCCTTCCATTGGATAAAGTAATTATTGAGGGAGACAACAGGCTGACTTCCAACCGGGAGCTGGCTATTCAGCAAATACTCAGCTGGGATGTGTCCCAACAGTTGTATAATTATCGGGATACTTACGGGTTAAGTACCGAAGGGTATACAATGGCCGATGGTTGGGATTCTCCTACCACGAAACTCAAGGGACATGGTTCAGGCCATTATATGTCCGCACTGGCCTTTGCTTTCGCAAGCGCCACCCAGGTGGAACAAAAGGATAAATTGCGTGACAACATGCGTCGGATGGTCAATGAGTTGCGGGAGTGCCAGGAACGTACATTCGTCTGGAATGAAGAGTTAGGCCGGTATTGGGAAGCAAGGGATTTTGCGCCGGAAGCCGAACTGCGTACGATGAAAGGTACCTGGGAGGACTTCGACATGCATAAAACCCAGTGGAAAAAATATGGTTACGGATATCTCAATGCCATTCCGGCTCATCACCCGGCACTGATTGAAATGTATCGCGCATATAATAACTCCGACTGGGTGTGGGCGCCTTACTATTCTATCCATAAACAACTTGCCGGACTGATCGATATAGCTACTTACGTGGATGATCCCGGGATTGCCGGTAAAGCGCTGCTTATTGCCAAAGATATGGGTTTATGGATATGGAACCGATTGCATTACCGCACTTATGTGAAAACGGATGGAACGCAGGAAGAGCGCAGAGCCAATCCGGGTAACCGTTATGAAATGTGGAATATTTATATTGCCGGGGAAGATGGCGGAACGGGCGAGTCGCTGGCACGGCTTTCTGAAATGGTTACCGACTCGGAAGAGAAAGCTCGACTGCTCGAAGCGTCTAATTTCTTCGATAGCCCGGCATTTTACGATCCGTTGGCCAAGAATATCGATGATGTCCGTACCCGCCATGCCAACCAGCATATCCCGAAAATAACCAGCGCACTTCGTAGTTTCAGGGGCAATAATAATCCCTATTATTATCATCTCTCCGAAAACTTCTGGAATATGATACAAGGACGTTACCGTTATGCCACCGGTGGAGTAGGGAACGGTGAGATGTTCAGGCAACCTTATACCCAGGTCCTGAGCATGGCGACCAACGTGACATCCGATAATCAACGCAATCTGCATCCCGCACCCAATATCAATGAGACCTGCTGTGCCTATAACCTGGCTAAACTGACCAAGGACCTGAACAGTTTTGATCCTGACGATGCCAGGTATATGGATTATTATGAACGAGTTCTCTATAATCAACTTATAGGATCGTTACATCACACCTGTTATCAAACTACCTATCAATATGCGGTCGGCCTGAATGCATCCAAACCCTGGGGTAACAGAACGCCGCAATCTACCTGCTGTGGTGGTACTGGTTCCGAAAATCATGTGAAGTATCAGGAAGCGGCTTATTTTGTTTCGGAGAATACTCTTTGGGTTGCTTTGTATCTGCCGACTACTCTATCATGGGATGCCAAAAATGTGACCATTCAGCAGGATTGTCTTTGGCCGGCTGAGAATTCAACCATCCGACTCACAAAAGGGACAGCTGGCTTTGCGATGAAATTACGTGTTCCTTATTGGGCTACGGAAGGGTTTGATGTGAAATTGAATGGCGTTTCGGTAGCATCGACTTATCAACCCGGTACATATGTTACCATTCCGGCGCGTATCTGGACAACTTCCGATGTGGTGGAGATTATCATGCCTTTTACCAAACATATTGATTTTGGTCCGGACAAATTGGAAATTGCCGCTACGGGCATAAACGAAACAAGTACTCCATTTACACCCATGTGGGTAGGTACATTGATGTATGGACCTTTGGCAATGACGGCAACTGGTATAGACAACTGGGAAGAGGCCACTATCGATGTGGATCCCGATCTGGGAAATATCATCCTGAACAGACCTGCCGGATCCAAAACCGGTGTGAATGCCAATCTCTATACCCTGACGTTGGGAGACAAGACCTTTCAACCTGATTATTACCGGCACGATAATACAACGCACTATTTCAGGATCAATCTGCCGGGTAATCCGAGTGTCGGATTGGAAACAGCGCTGAATGCCATAGATAAAAGTATGTTGGAAGAATATCTGCATGTGGCAATAGCAAGGAAGCACGCCCAGGAAAGTTGGAACGCGTTCAGCGTGAAAGTGCCGGAGTATGCTCCCTGGGCGCCACATGGTTTTAGCCGTATGATGGAACAGCTTGCACTGGCAGAGAACGTGTTCAATAACACAGATAAGAACTATAATCAAACAGAAATAAATGAAGCCGCATCAGCCCTTAATGCTGCCATCAATACAATGAGGCCGGGGAACCTGCCGGAGCTGGAAGACCTGGGAGGTTTATTGGGTTTGCTTACCGAAGCCAAATCAGTGAACTCTCCTGATAGGATAAGTGCATTGACAGAAGCCATCGAATATGCCGAAATGGTTGTGAAATATGTAGGTGATGGAAGCGGTACGCACGATATGATAGAAAATGCAGTGTCAAAACTTAAACAATCAATAAAATGAAATCTCTGTTTAGCTACTTTTTTTTCTTCCTGATTTTTGTGTCATCTGTGCCTGCACAAAGCACAGATAGTTTATACCAATTGGCGGATCGTTATCATGAACGGTTCACTTCAAAGTTTTACTATAATGGAACAAATATACGTGCTGTGAACGATTCGCATAGTTTTGTCTATACGACACAAACACCCAGGGGAAAAGAATTTTACATGATCGATCCTGAACAGAAAACACAAAAAAATGTATTTGATCAGGAGCGTCTGGCCACTTCCCTGTCAAAAATATTGGATAAAAAGATGGATGCCTATAATCTTCCATTTCAGCAATTCAGGTTTAGCAATCAGCAGGATTCCATCTTTTTCCGGGTGGATACAACCGATTATTATGCTGCATTGTCGGATTATACAGTGGCAATGGCAAAAGAACAAAGTTGGCGAAGGGATATCTATTGGAGTACGATATTCAAAGAAGACTCTAAAGAGAGGGTTCTCTCTCCCGATGGGAAAAAAGAGGCCTATATCTCCGAAGGTAACCTTTGGATAAAGGACAGGGAGGGCGGTAAAAGCCAAAAATTAAGTGATGACGGTTCACCTTACGAATATTATTCATCGAATATCTACTGGTCGCCCGATTCCAGAAAGATCGTATCTTGCAAATACCGTCCCGGAGCGGATCGACAATTGACATTGATCTCTTCTTCGCCGCAGGACCAACTGCAACCTAAAATCGAAACCCTTGATTATCTGAAACCGGGAGACGCGCTGCCGGTAAGACGACCGGTCGCTTTTTTGCTTGATGAAGATAAAATAATTTCCTTTGATGTGCCTGAGGTAGAGTCCCAGTATGAGTTAAACAATATAAAATGGGATAAAAGCAGCGATTTCTTTACATTCGATTTTAATAAAAGAGGGCATCAGCAGTTTATCATATATGCCGGGGATGTACATTCGGGAACGCTGCGTCCGGTGGTGAACGAAGAAAGCCCTACCTTTATTTATTACAATAATCTTTACCAGTATTGGTGTAAGGAGAGTGATGAGCTATTGTGGATTTCGGAACGTGACGGCTGGCGGCATATCTACCTGTATGACGTACCGTCAGAAAAAGTAAAAAAACAGCTGACTAAAGGGGAGTGGGTGGTGAAAACCGTGGTGAATGTGGATGAAAAAAGGAAGCAGGTTCTTTTCAAGGCGTGTGGCATGGATAAGGACGAAGACCCTTATCTGGAGAAATACTATACTTTGGATATGCACAACGGGAAGATAACGGCACTGACTCCCGAGAATGCCCAGCACAATGTGGGGTTCACTAAGGATTACCGGTATATGTTTGATGTCTACTCAAGAGTGGATTTGGTGCCCACTATGGTGATACGTTCCGTTGTGGATGGAGGGAAAGTAGTGTATAAACCCGAAATTCAACCAGACGCATCAAAGGTGGTCGGTGCCGGATGGCGGATGCCGGAAGTCTTTTCTGCAAAGGGACGGGATGGTGAGACCGATATATGGGGGATGATCATTCGCCCGTCCAATTTCGATCCGACAAAAAAATATCCTGTCATCGAATATATCTATGCCGGGCCACATGATTCGCATGTACCCAAATCGTTTGCTGTAGAATACAGACCCAGCGCCCTGGCTGAGTTGGGATTTATTACGGTGATGATCGACGGGATGGGAACGGCAAACCGCTCCAAAGCTTTTCATGATGTATGCTGGAAAAATCTGAAAGATGCCGGCTTCCCTGACCGCATTGCCTGGAAGAAACCGGCTGCAGAGAAATATACGGAGAGGGCTATCGATCGGGTAGGGATCTATGGCGGATCTGCCGGAGGCCAAAATGCCATGGCGGCACTGTTGTTCCATCCTGATTTCTACAAGGTGGGCGTGGCCTCTTGTGGCTGTCATGATAACCGGATGGACAAGATCTGGTGGAACGAGCAGTGGATGGGATATCCCATTGGCAAACATTATGAAGAGTGTTCGAACGTGGTGAATGCACATCTCCTGAAAGGGAATTTAATGTTGATTCTCGGTGAACTGGATAATAATGTAGATCCATCGAGCACATTACAGGTGGTGAATGAATTGATTAAACACGATAAAGAATTTGAGTTCGTGATGCTTCCAGGTGTCAGACATACTTCGGGGGAAAAATATGGTGAAAGAAAACGCCGCGATTTTTTCATGAAACATCTTTGGGGTATGGATGCGCCGGAATGGAATGTTGTGAAGAGTAAAGACTTTTAGGACCAAGAGTCAAGAACCAAGACTTCGGGTTCACTGGAATAGTTTTTCAGTAACCTGTTTTTTAAGTTTAGGTCTGATGGGGAATATTGATTACCTTTGTGTGAAATTTAGGTTATAAGCATCTATGGTAAAAGCAATATTCTTTGACATTGACGGTACTTTGGTCAGTTTCAACACACATCGGATACCCGATTCCGCCCGGAAAGCGATCGAGACGATCAGGAAAAAAGGAGTTAAAGTATTTATCGCCACCGGCAGGCACTTTTCCGTAATTAATAATCTCGACGATATGGAATTCGACGGATATATTACGATGAACGGCTGTTATTGTCTGCAGGGAACGGATAATGTGATATTCAAAAAAAGTATAGATCCGTCGGATGTCAATCATTTCATTGATTATTTACAACAGGAAAGAGAGTTTCCCTGCCTCTTCGTGGAAGAGAATCGCCTCGCTTACAATTATATTGACGAAGAGGCGAAATTCCTGATGACTCTGCTCAAACAGGATTTACCGCAGATAGAGGAACTTGATTACTACCGTGATAAGGAACTATTCCAGTTGACCGCATTTTTCAAAGATTCGCAGGAAGAAGAAGTGATGAATCTGTTGCCGAATTGCTCTGCTATGCGCTGGTATCCCACTTTTGCCGATGTGATAGCGAAAGGGGTGGACAAAGGGGTTGGTATAGACCAATTCTGTAATTATTTTGGATTTTCATTGGACGAGACAATGGCTTTCGGTGACGGGGGAAATGATATCGAGATGCTTCGTCATGCCGGGATTGGTGTGGCAATGGGAAATGCGAAGGACGATGTCAAGCAGACGGCAGATTATGTAACCGATTCAGTCGATAATGACGGCGTCCTCAAAGCACTACAGCATTTTGGGTTGATATAGCATTTGTCGACGCAATTTCCGATTTTGTTTCGAACTTTGGAGAAAACTGGATAAGTTGTTCAATATCTCAAAAGGAAGATTTGACTGTAATGTCTTCTTTATTTCGACGCCTCTATGAGTGCTTCGAACAGTGGCAGGAATGTGCTGTCTCCTCCGGATACCAATCCTTCGGGATGGAATTGTACTCCTACAACGAATTGGTCACCCTCTTTTTCAATAGCCTCTACAATACCATCTTTCGCTCTTGCTGTGATCTTAAACCCTTTGGCGATATCTTTTACTGCCTGATGGTGAAAAGAGTTCACTGCTACCGACTCTCTGCCGAGTATTTTATGGAGTTTTGAGCTCTTATCAATATCGATAGTATGTGTTCCATAGCTGCTTGGGGCATTTTGAGAGTGCTTTACAAATGTGTCTTTCACCTGTGATGGGATGTCTTGATAAAGTGTCCCGCCGAAAGCGACATTCATAACTTGTTCTCCACGACATATACCCAATACAGGTAGTCCCTTTTCTACTGCCATTCTGATAAGAGTAATATCGAACTCATCCCTTCCCGGGGCAATACTACCCATGGCACGAACAGGCTCCTCGTTAAACCATTTTAGCGGGTCAATATCTTCCCCACCGGTCATGATAAGACCATCTATTACATCCAAAATACGCTCAAGCTCCACCTTATCGGAGGTTATAGGAATTACAAGAGGAACGCCCCCCGCTTTTTTGATCGAATGGATATAGGTAAGTGGAGCAGATGCGGAGTTTTCGCTGGCGACAGAGGATACACCGATAATAGGATTCTTCTGAGAATAAGCAGATATAACCATAAATATCAGCACAATGGATAGTAGGATTTTTCGTTTCATATTGCTACCGTTATTATTATTTATCACGTTGTTCCGGATGCCAAAGTTACGTATTTTTGTGACAACTTTTTATCGTTATTTCTTTGAAAAAGTGGTTGAAAATTTGCATACCATGAAAATCCATAGTATACTTGTGAGGTAATTCTAAACAACATACCACATCAATGGAACAGAATCCAAAAAATGATCTATCGCAGATCGTTGATATTCTTCGTTTTTTTAAACATATTTAAAATATTATTTTGAAAATGAAACGATTAAACATTTCAATCCTATTAGGAGTTGCGCTGCCATTTGTGGCAATGGCGCAGCAAGAAAGACAGTATCCCGAACGCGCGCCCATGAAACCGGAAATGAGCGAATATTGGCAACCGCAACCGCCGGTGGTCACGCCCGGAAAAATATGTGAACAGCCTATACCTGCACCTTCCGACGCTATCATTCTCTTCGACGGGAAAGACCTTTCGCAGTGGGAAAACAAAGATGGCAAGGCAGCGGGGTGGACGGTCGCTGACGGTGTTTTCACCGTAAAAAAAGGAACCGGTGATATCCGCACGAAACAAAAATTCAACGATTTCCAATTGCATATAGAATGGCGTATCCCCGAAGGAATAGAGGGTAAAAGCCAGGCACGTGGCAATAGCGGCGTGTTTTTGCAGGGAATGTACGAGATTCAAATTCTCGATTGCTACGAGAACGAAACCTATGTGAACGGCCAAACCGGGAGCGTTTACAAACAGACGCCACCGTTGGTGAATGCCATGCGAAAGCCCGGTGAATGGAATACGTATGATATCATTTACACGGCTCCTACATTCAAAAAAGACGGGAGTTATCGTACGCCTCCGCGGGTAACTTTGTTGCAAAACGGCGTTCTGCTGCAAAATAACACCACCATACTGGGTACGACCGAGTATATCGGTTTCCCGCAAGTGAGGGAACACGGCGCCGGCCCCATCTCCTTGCAAGACCATGGCGACCCGAGTGCGCCTATCAGTTTCCGGAATATTTGGATAAGGGAACTTTAAAGGAACTCTCTTTTTACGAGTGAAATTCTTTTACATTGGATAAGCAATTTGAAATAGAATGCCTGACAAATCTTTCTGAGGGGGACCATCGGTCGTACGAATTATTATTCCTTTCATATCACCCTAAGGTTTATCATTTTTTATATGGTTTTATAAAAAATGAGGAGGAAGCGTTTGATATGGCGCAAGAGATATTCTATAAAGTGTGGGTGAATCGTGAAATGATGGGAGAAGTCAGATCGTTCAAGGCTTATTTGTTTACCATGGCAAGGCATTTGATCTATAACCACTACGAGCATAACCTTGTAAAGGAAAAATATACGCTCAGTCGGTTGGATCATCCGGAGACGTATGAGCCGGAGCAGGATATGTTTGCCAAAGACCTTTCTCTATTAATTGACCTCGTGATCTCTCAGATGCCGGAACAACGTCAGCGAATATTTAAGATGAGTCGGAAGGAAGGTTTTTCGAGTGATGAAATCGCCTCCCGTCTTAATATCAATAAACGAACGGTAGAAAACCATATTTCCAATGCTTTGAGTGATTTGAGAAAAGCGCTTCAACATGTTTCTTTTTTATTTTTCTAAAAAAAATGCACATTGGCTTGTGCGTTCTCCCCGGTTTTCCTGTCTACCTTAATATAGAGAATGAATCCGGCATGATTGAGATAATCTTTGAATAACTACCGGTTAAAGAATACAATAATATACAATGGATAAACACCATATCCGCATATTGATAACGCGTTTTTTTGAGAATGATTTCCCAAAAGAATCTGTTCTTAAATTTCAACAATGGTTTACCCATAAAGAGGACAGCGTGGTAAAGAACGAGGTCCTGAAAGAATTATGGGAAAGGGAAGAGGCCGATGCCGATGCCCACACGCTATTAGCCTTGGACGAAATGAATAGTAGGATTGGTAAGAATAAAAAAACAGGAACCCTGTCGGTATCACGGCGGTTGCTTCGGATCGCATCGATATTACTTTTGCCCGTTATAGGTGGATTACTTACCTATTGGATGATGCATACTGAATCGGATTCTATGGTTCAATCTACTCCAAAAACAGAAATAGTGGAACATATTGTACCTGATGGGGAAATGAAACAGGTGCTTTTGCCTGACAGTTCTGAAGTATGGCTGAATGCCGGCTCCATGTTGTTATACTCCGATGACTTTTCCGGACCGAACCGAAGCCTGTTCCTGAGCGGAGAGGCAACTTTCCAGGTTAAAAAAGACCCTGAACGGCCTTTTATCGTAAAAACCCAATATATGCAGGTAGAAGCCCTCGGCACCACATTCAACGTGAAATCTTATGTGGATGTGGGTACTATGGCAGTTACCCTGGAGGAAGGATCGGTGAGGGTAGATGTTATCGGAAAGGTGAATGTATCGGAAGTGATCAGTCCCAATGAGCAGTTAATCTATGACCATCGTCAGGGAAAAACATCCAGGTTGGAGGTTGATGCGCGACTTGTCTCCAGATGGAGAGAAGGGTATTTGGTGTTTGAAGAAGCTTCTTTTGAAGAAATCATTCATACCATAGAGCGTCGTTTCAATGTTACTGTCTATTATGACGTAAGAAAATACGGCGGAGGACGATTTTCTGTCAAATATACCCCTTATGAGAATGTTCAGCAAGTGTTGACTGTTTTGGAAACATTGAATCCCGGATTGAAATGGACGGCAAATAATAATACTATTTATATAAGATGAAATAATTGAATCAAGCATAAAAAAAGGAGAGTTTTCCCATGAAAAAAAGAGCCGGGAAGCTTGAGTCGTAAAAAGCTCCCCGGGTTGAAATCGTTACATACTAGACAAATACTATCCATGGAATGTAGTCAGGGATAATTGCATAAAGTACTAACAATCAATTCACAAATATATGAAAATAAATCTAATAAAAAACAGGTTAAGAATAAATTATTTACAACGATTCTTCTTCCTGTTCGTTACCTTTTTCTTTATTCAGGTACAAATCTCACAGGCACAACAGGTTTCCTTATCCAACACCCGCCTGACCCTTAGAACCGCTTTTACTGAAATAGAGAGGCAAACGGACATGTCGGTTGATTATAACCGTGAAATTATTGATGTAAACAAAACGGTTTCAATACCTCAACAAAACGGTTCATTGGCTGATATTATGTCAGCATTGCTTCGGGATACAGGTTGCATGTTTACCGTGCGTGAGAACCACATAATTATCACCAAAGCACCCGTAGTCGCACAACCGGTTAAACAAAACATCACTGGTACTATTGTCGATGCACAGGGTGAACCCGTCATCGGTGCCAACGTGGTGGAAAAAGGTACCACGAATGGAACCGTGACGGATATTGACGGGCGGTTTACTGTGAACGTAAACAACGATGCCGTACTGCAAATTTCGTACATTGGATATCTGGCGCAGGAAGTCCCCACTGCCGGAAAAAATTCGGTCAGCATTATCTTGCAGGAAGACACCCAATCGTTGGAAGAACTGGTGGTGGTCGGTTACGGCACGATGCGGAAAAAAGATCTGACCGGTTCCGTTATTCAAATCCGTCCCGACAATATTGCTATCGAAAACCCTAAAACGGTGCAGGATATCTTGCGGGGCACTCCGGGTTTGCAAGTGGGCTATAATGCTTCAGCCAAAGGCGGGGGTAACATGCAAATACGGGGACAGCGTTCGGTATATACCGATGGCGGCCACAATAGCCCGCTACTCATTCTTGACGGGATGCAGTTTTATGGTGAACTTTCGGAAATCAATCCGGACGATATTGCTCAGATAGATGTTCTCAAGGATGCTTCGGCTTCGGCAATTTATGGAGCAAAGGCTGCAAGTGGTGTTATCATTATTACGACCAAAAAAGGCCAGATGGGTAAACCCGTTATCAATGTCAGCACCAATATCGGCATGACACAGCAAAGCGATTACCGGAAAAGGTTCAGTCCGGGAGCCTATTTACAACACCGCCAGGATTGGTTCACCTTGAGAACGTATGGCGTAAATCCGGAAACGGGTGCCTATGAAGCATACCAGGCAAGAAATACCGATGGAAATCTTGCATATCCAACCGGATATTTTGACAGGATAGGGAATGTTGGACGCTATGACGTTTCCGAGGATATGTGGCGTGGTTACACTGTTAACGAACCCGATGAATCCGATCTTAGTATCTGGGCCAGGCGGCTTGAGTTTCAGGGAAACGCCCTGAACAACCTCCTTGCCGGAAAAACGGTCGATTGGGCCGACAAGACTTACCGTACAGGCTTCAACCAGGACTATAATGCCAGCATAAGCGGCGCCGGTGAAAATGTGAACTATTATTTTTCGTTGGGATATTTGAAGAACCAGGGTGCAGCAAAAAGCGACGAATATGAGGCCATACGTGCCAATATGAAAGTGGATGCCAACATAACCAAGTGGTTTCAGGTAAGCGCTAATGTGAACTTTCAGGACCGGTCGGATGGTGAAATCGGTATAGATCTGGATTACCAATTGCGCAACAGTCCTTATGCTGATTATGCCGATGAAAACGGGAACCCTGTACAATATCCTTTGGATGGAAGCTATAGTCAAAGAGGATATAATTACGATTTCCAAAAACAATACCTGGAATTGGAAAAAGGTTACACTACATTGAACACTATCCTGAATGCAAAAATAACACTCCCTTATAATATTACTTACTCGTTCAATGCCTCACCGCGCTACCAGTTTTTCTACGACCGCTATTTTATGTCGGCAGATCTGCCGGGATCCAATCCGGCATCCCGCGGAGTAAACCGTGAGCAGACTAAGCGTTTCGACTGGTCGCTCAACAATACTATTTCCTGGGACTATACTTTCAACCAAAAGCATCATGTGATACTTACGCTTGTGCAGGAAGCCGAGGAACGGGAATCCTGGCTGGATCGCATCGAGGCCCGCAATATCCAGCCGTCGGACGCTTTAGGTTTCCATAACACAAAGAATGGGACAAAAGAAAACAGCAGTTTCTGGTCAACCGATGCGCACCAGACGGCAGATGCCCTGTTGGCCCGTTTGTTTTATTCCTATGACGACCGCTACATGATTACCGGATCTATCCGCAGGGACGGGTATTCCGGATTCGGGACATCCAATCCCTACGCTACCTTCCCATCCGTTGGAACTGCATGGACGTTTACAAACGAAAAGTTCTTCAAATGGACGGATATCATGAACAACGGCAAATTGCGCGTATCCTATGGGAAAAACGGTAACCGTTCATTGAGCGATCCTTATCAGGCGCTTGCCAACTTATACGAAGGAGCGGGTAAAATGCAGGGCTATATCACCGCAACCGGAGATTTGGATTTATACCGTTATTTAATGGCAAACCGGATGGCAAATCCCAATCTGCAATGGGAAAAAACCGCATCGTGGAACTTTGGGCTTGATTTCGGGTTCTTAAACGACCGGATATCGGGTACTCTCGAGTACTACAATATGAAAACCACGGATATGATTATGAAGCAAAGCTTGCCGGGATTTACAGGGTTTACCAATATTACGACCAATCTGGGACAGGTAGATAACCATGGCATTGAGATTTCATTGAACACACTGAATATCGATACCCGGAATTTTAAATGGACTACCGGATTCGGGTTTTCATATAACAAGAATGAAATAAAACACCTGTATTACGAATATGAAGACGTTATTGATGCGAATGGAAATGTAACAGGCCGTAAAGAAATGGACGACCTGACGGAGGGCTGGTTTATCGGACGTCCCATTAGCCAGATATGGAATTACCGTGTTACCGGAATATGGCAGAAAGATGAGGTGGAAGAAGCTGCGAAGTACGGACAGTTGCCGGGCGATCCCAAAGTGGAAAACAGCTACACGGCCGACGATATCGTAAATGCCGATGGCTCTGTCACGCCGGTATATAACGACAAGGACAGACAATTCCTGGGACAGACATCGCCTCCGATCCACTGGTCCATACGTAACGAGTTTACATTGTGGAAAGACCTTACGGTCTCGTTCAATATCTATTCGTATATGGGACACAAAAGCCTGGCGAATTACTATCTTAATTTTGATGACGATGGGGGACGCATGACCTATGCCTTGCAGAATGTGACTGCCAAGGAATACTGGACGGTTGACAACCCCACGAATAAATACGGGAGGATTAATGCCCAGGGACCAAGTAAAATCGGAGGACCGGGCAGTCCGGGCAAAATATACGACCGTTCATTTATTCGCCTGGAGAACATCGCGGTGGGATATACATTACCTGTAAAATGGACTTCGAAGTTCGAGCTGGAACGCGTGAAAATTTACGGCTCCATCCGCAATGTTGCCACATGGGCAAAAGACTGGGAATATGGCGATCCTGAAGTAGATCCGGCTTTTGACTCTGGTAATGGGAAATACGGCGGATTGGCTACGCGTGTTTATACATTGGGTGTAAATTTTACTTTCTAACTTCTAATTGTAACAAATATGAAAATTGAGATTAAGAGAGAGCAAAGCCAAACTTGTTTGAGCTTTGCCGAACGTGAGCAATTTGCCGGTGTTAGCCGGAAAATTACGATTAAACAAGAGCAAATACAGGCTTGCTTGGGTTCACCGAGCGTGAGCAATTTGCGCGGAGCGAAAAAGATCATTCAAAAATTGAATCATATATGCCTTGCCTTATTGGCAGGCGGCGCCATCCTGTTAGGAGGGTGCTCGGAGAGCTTTTTAGAGCCTGACCCGCTATCCTTCTATGAGCCTGGAGCCACCTTCTCGACCGAATCGGGGCTTATGTCGGCCATGGCAATATGCGACCGACATCTCAGATCATATTACGCAACCGATAATAACGAAATGCTGACATTGGGAACAGAGTATATCTTCTCCGACCTGATGGTTGGCGCTGCAACCGACAAACTCACATTGCTCGACAATGTGGCAAGCATGCTTACACCTATCAGTGATGAATCGACCCTTAACAATCTTGATAGGACAAACAGTATCTGGTATTTCTGGCGGGAAACCTATAACGGCATTATGTACGCCAACACCATTATCCAATATGTGGATGGTGTGGCAGAACTGGACGAAGCCACCAAAAATGCTTACAAGGGTAGGGCATATTTCCATCGTGCATTCCGTTATTATGCCTTGATTTTTCAATATGGTGACGTACCGCTCTCTGCCAAGGTGGTTGAGGTGCCTAAGCAGAACTATCGCAGTACAAAACGCGATGCCATCCTGCAAATGCTTGTCAATGACCTGGAATTTGCCGTAGAATGGGTTCCCGAACAGAAAGATATGCCGTTGATAGGCATGATAAACAAAGGCGCTTGCCGTATGTTGCTGGCTAAATGCTACCTGGCGACAGGAGAGTATGGCAAAGCAAAAGAGCAAACAGATATACTCATCAACGAATCGGGCTATTCGCTTATGACGGAAAGCTTCGGCACATTCAACGATGGTGGAGAACCTGCCACCTGGCCCATTACCCGTAATGTGATATGGGATATGCACCGTGCCGAAAATAAACTCATTTCCGCCAACAAAGAAGTTATCATGGGACTTCCCAATCGTGGTGCGGAAGCGGAATCGTTCGTTAAGATGCTTACAATGCGTATTTTGTATCCTTTCCTTTTTAACAACCAGATACAAACAAAGGATAGTAAACAAGCATTGATGAACATAAAACGCAACAGCGCCGATTATAATTCCCAGTATGATTACATGCGGGCATTCGGGCGTGGTATTGCTACCTTCCGCCCTACTTACTTCCAGACTCATGCAGTATGGGCTGTTAACGGAAAAATAGATGCCACCGATTTGCGCCATAGTTCGGCGAGCGGCAACTGGGTAAGGATGGAAGATTACCGTGTGAACAACAAGGCGTCTTCCGAATTTGGGAACCCCATTACGCTTTTTGATGATGCCGGGAAATTGCTGTGCACCGATACGATCCGCCGCTGGTTCGATGTGCCCCATTACAAATTCTATCTGGACGACCCTGTGAATGAAGCTAACGTAAGCGGATCCGACGGAAACAGGGGGGCTACCGACGGCGGTATAGCCGACTGGTATCTTTATAGGTTAGCTGAAGCATATTTGATAAGGGCGGAAGCCAAATTCTATTTGGGCGATGCAACCGGCGCTGCCGCCGATGTAAATGAAGTGAGAAAAAGAGCCGAGTGTACAGAGTTATATACCACCGTTACCATTGGTGACATTATGGACGAACGTGCCCGCGAATTGTATTGGGAAGAATGGCGCAACGTGGAATTGACCCGCGTGTCGCTGTGCCTTGCCCGCAGCGGTAAACCCGACGAATGGGGTAACACGTATAATCTGGATACCTTTGACAAACAAAGCGGTACAGATGCCAGCGGCGGCAGTTATTGGTACCAGCGTGTTACCCGATATGGCATGTATAACAAAGGTCCCATAAGCATTACTGCAACCAAAGGTTCTCTTAATTATATCATGGATAAGAAGAATATTTACTGGCCGATACCCAATACGGAGATCAGAGCCAACAACAAAGGAGAACTTGCCCAGAATTATGGTTACGACGGCTACGATCCCAATACTCCCAAATGGGACAACTGGGAAGATGCCGTAGCAGACGAAAATAAGACGGAATAAATAAACAATCAATTATCATGTGTAAAAAAGTAATTTTCTTTGTGTGTTTTCTCCCTGTTCATTTCTTGTTCGCCCAGAGTGATGTTTTAACCGGTTTTCCCGAAGGATATACTCCCGGAGAGGTTGGTAAAAGGTTGGCCTATAATTTTGTGAATGCCAGGCACGACCTGTATGCCGGGAGATACATCCATTATGCCGAAGTGTGTACCTGGAACGGGGCGCTTGATTATGCCTTGCAGGTAAAGGATGAAGAACTTGTCAAATTGTTGCAGGACAGGTTTGAACCTTTATTCACTCGGGAAAAAGTACTGCTGCCTCCCATGAACCATGTGGATTATAATATGTTCGGCAGCTTGGCCCTGAAACTTTATCAGATAACGAACGACAAACGGTACCTGGATATGGGATTGGCGTATGCCGACAGCCAGTGGGAAGTGCCGGAGAACGCGAAACCGGAGGAAAAGGCTTGGGCGGAAAAAGGTTATTCATGGCAGACGCGTCTATGGATCGACGATATGTATATGATCACCGTCGTGCAAAACGAAGCATATAAAGTGACCGGGGATACAAAATACATTGACCGGGCAGCAAAGGAGATGGTGCTTTATCTGGATGATTTGCAACGCCCTAACGGTCTTTTCTACCATGCGCCGGATGTTCCTTATTACTGGGCGCGGGGAGACGGATGGATGGCGGTGGGCATGGCCGATTTACTCCGTGACCTGCCCAAAGACCATAAAGACTATGCGCGTATCATGGAAGGCTATCTCACCATGATGGAAAGCCTGAAAAACTATCAAAGACCGGACGGCATGTGGAACCAACTGATCGACGAACCGGATTTCTGGCCGGAAACATCCGGCACGGCCATGTTCACCTATGCATTTATCAGGGGAATTCAGCAAGGATGGTTGGATACGGCAGAATATGCCCCGGCAGCAAGGAACGCATGGATGGCTATGGTTCCCTATATCGATGAACGGAATAATGTCACTGAAGTGTGTGTTGGCACAGGTAAAAAGAACGATAAACAGTATTACTACGACCGTCCCCGGCTTGCCGGTGATTTTCACGGGCAGGCTCCTTTCCTGTGGTGTGCCGCAGCCTTATTGGAAAAATAAGGAATTAAGTTTGTTCATGAAAGATATCCTTTTGATTTCTCATTCTTTCATTTTCGACCCGTCCGGACAGTTTTGTCCGGCGGGTTGATTATTATTTGTATAAACTGACAAAATATCGTTTATCCCTTGCCTTAAAGGATTAAAACGGTCTATTTCCTACATCGGTTTTGAGAATTGTTTGTCGGTGTGCAGCATCAGCTTGTCCAGCGATGCAGCTACATTTCGTACAAAGGGAGTAGCTTCGGGACGCACCCGGATACCTTCCTCATCCCGGTCGATCAGTCCGTCTTCCTCCAGTTCGGTTAAATTTTTCTCATCGTAGTTCAGCGTTGCTTTCACTTTTTCCGGGGTTGTCCGGAAAGATGTAGCGATCTCTTGCCAGCTGACGTAGTTATTACACATAAGCGAAGAAATAACCTCCCGGGTGATTTGCTCTTCCGGGTTTAATGCATAGCCCTTCAACACGGGCAATTCCTCTTTTTCAATCTGTGAGATATAGGTAGGGATATCTTTTGTGTTCTGGCTGTAAGAAGCGGCCAACTGGCTGATTCCCGTCACCCCGAAAGCATATACCTGTCCGGTAGTCCTCCGGGTGCAATATCCCTGGAAATTGCGGTGAAGCGTCTTTTCCTGTACCGCTGTATAAAGTTCATCTTCGGGCAATACGAAGTGATCTAATCCGATGGGCCGGTAGCCTGCTTCCTGCAGTAAACCGGAAGCAGTATGGAAGAGTTTTTCTTTTTCGGTAACTGTCGGTAGTCCTACTTCTTCCAGTTTTTTTTGTAACGGATTTACCCAGGGAACATGGGCGTAGGAGAAAGTCACGATCCGTTCGGGTTTTAGGTCGATGGCTTCCCGGATGGTTTCGGCGAATGACGCTTCGGTCTGCAACGGTAATCCGTAGATAAAATCAAGGTTCACAGATACCTTTTGCCTATGAAGCCGGACAATTATTTCACCTATTTCCAGCCGGGACGGTTTGCGGCGGGAAGCTTTTAATACCTCCCGGTTGAAATCCTGTACGCCGATGCTTATCCGGTTGAACCCGATCTCCGGTAACGTTGCCCAATATTCTTCTGTCATATATCCGGGATGGCATTCAATGGCGATTTCGGGATTTTCTATATAATCGAATTCATTAAAAATTAAGTCATTGATCTCTTTCAGCACCGTAAACGAATAGCTTGTCGGCGTACCTCCCCCGTAATGGATCTGCGATACTTTGCGGTCTTTTGAAAGCATCGGAAAGATCATTTGCATCTCTTTTTTTACCGCTTCCACGTATTTGGAGGCAGTGGTTTTGTCCGTCAGCAGGAAAGCATTACAACCGCAATAATAACACATCTGGAAACAAAAAGGCAGATGGATATAAATAGAGATATGGGACGGTTCCCTGTTGTTCGATTCAACCACGGCATGCCGGTGCTGTTCCGTGGTATATGCCGGGGAAAAGAAATTGGCGGGGGGATAACTCGTGTATCTGGGAACCGGGACACTATATTTATTTACGATGTTTTGTTTCATTTGATTGAAAATTTAGAGCCATTCTATTAATTGACAATGGATAATGGATAATGGATAATGAATTGCAAATAGACATAGTCAAATTTTAACTTCTCAATTTCTCAACTTCTTCACTTTTAGTTTTTAGTTCTTAGTTCTTAGTTCTTAGTTCTTAATTCTTTTCCCGATCTCAATCAATCTCCTTAGCCACATTAAGAATCGATTTCTCCCGAAAGATAATAACAATATAAATCAGCGAGAGGGCCGCGATGCCGATCTCGACCTGAAAAAGAGTGTCGTATCCGAAACTCCCGGCTATTTTTCCTGAAAGCACAGCAATAATCATACTGCTCAGGTGGGTGATCACCGTCTGGATCGTAAAGTCGGTGCCTTCATACCCTTTCCGCACACAATCCATCGCGGTGGTATACACAATGATGGTGGACATCCCATAGCTTGCCCACAACAAGGTAATCCCTAAATGTAACGTGGCTATATTGACGGGAAGGAAAGTTACCAGGCAATAAAAATAGACCGTCGTAACCAATGTCAGGCAGGCAAACAGGATACGTGAGGTGTTACGTCCGATCCGGCGCACGATAAATCCGGCACCCAATGAAGCTACACATCCGATGGAGGAGCCGATCACTCCCGACATGACACCGATTTCCTTCATATTATATCCGTAATCTACCAGCATCGGTTTGACCATTGCCAGGATGCCGATCAACCCCATATAATAGAGGAACAGGAAAGCAATTTGTTTCCAGATACCCTTTTGTTTAAAAAATCCCAGCAGGTCGTTCGGGTGTATTTTCTCGATTTTCTTTTCAGGTATAGGCTCTTCTATGTGTCTTTCTTTGAAGAAAATCAACGGGATAATGGAGATTACCGTGAAAAGGGCCAGGAAGGGTAGGAGTGTTTCCCATCCTAACCGGTTGTATATGAGCAGTAACAAACCTCCACCGATCATGGCGCCTCCGAAGCTGCCCATCGATTGCATGCTGTTCACCATGCTTTTGTTTTTCCTGCTGAATGAAATAACCGCCAAAGCATCGGTGGCAATATCCTGGGTGGCGGATGCGATGAATGAACAGAAGATCAGTCCGATAATTAAAAGTGGCGTGACTTGAAAATCGAGGAATGAGACAGTGAGGATTATGGCGGCATAGATCATTTCCGAAGAGAAGATCCAGCGCTTGTAATGGCTTAACCGGGTGCTCGTGCGATCAATGAAAGGCGACCATAAAAATTTAAGAATCCATGGGAGTTTCAGGAATTGCAGCATGGCAATTAACTCCAGTGAAAAATTCTGCTGGCGCATAATCACAGGCAATACCGTCGAGAAGAAGCTCATCGGTATCGATTGTGCAATGTACAGGCAGAAAAAAGTAAACAGCTTACCTCCTTTTTGGACATTCATGTGATATTGAAAATTCATACGATGTGGTTAAAAAGTCAATTGTATATCCGTCCCTATGGTGAAAGGCTTACCCCGTTGGGCAAATTCATGCCCCATCGACTCAAAGTAGTACGCGATATATGAACTGTCTGTTATATTCTTAGCCCAGAGGGACAGCGCCATTTTTTTGTTCCGAAATGATATTTTCCCGTTCAACGTGTGATAAAAGGGTTGTTCCGCGACATTATTTTCACTCCAGAAAAGTTTACCAATACCGGTATATTCCATATTCAATACGATGCTTTCGAGATGCTTTGCTTTTATATTCAACGTGTAGTCTCCCGCCGCGCTAAAAGTATGGCGGGGAACCAACGGCAGGAAATTCCCTCCATAATCGATGTCTTTGCTTTCATCATACAGGTATTCCCGAAACTTCGCATGGGTATATCCCCAATTGAACAGGAAGTGCAGTTGGTCAACCGGACGGATGTGCGATGTGATCTCTATCCCTTTGCTGACCGACTTTCCGGCATTCCTTAACTTGAAGCCTTGTTCGGTCGCTTTCTTTTGGGTTACCTGTTGATCCTGCCAATCGATATAGAATAAGCACACTTCTGTCTGTAATCGGTCTTCAAAAGCATTTCCTTTCCATCCGATCTCGTATGTCCAGCTCTGTTCGGGTTTAAAAGTCCAATCCTCTTCACGGTCGGCCGTGGTATTAAATCCCCCGGCTTTATAACCATGGCTGAGGGAGAAGTAAGCCAGGTGGTGTTTGTTTGTCAGGTACTGTATGGCGAATTTCGGGGTCAGCTTCGAATAGGTATCCTTCTTATAGATGGGATCATTCACCTGTCCGTTAGCGCCGGTGGTTTTTGTCCGGTTTTCCATTTTTATTTTTTCCCAGTCATACCGCAACCCGAGTGTGAAGGACAGCCCGTCGGTCAGCAGGTCGTTGAAAGTGGATTGATGATACACGGCAAAACCCGATGAAGGGTTTTTTGTGTCTGTGAGCATACCGTTTCCCGACTGGCGGTATTCAATATCGTTATCCTGGCTGTAATGCTGGTAAAAGCCGAACAGGCCCGTTTGCCATTGGTAAGGCTTGTCTTTCAATGACCGGGCATTGATCTCCTGGGAAACCATTTTCTGCCGGTGTGAAAAAGTGACATAAAACTGGTCGGCCGGCGTAAAATCCTGGTCAATTCCCTGTTCACCGTCGAAGTATTGGAAGGACGATTGGGAGTCTAACTGATAATCCGCCGTGGTGTATTTAAGATGCAGGCCGTTGTTCGACATCTGGCGGCGGTAGTAGGAGTGTTCGTTATAATTGACCGCTTCCGTTTTGTTGGTTTCCGCGTCATACAGTCCATAAGGGTATCCGTCCTGGTCGGAATACTCATAGGCCGTTGTCAGGTAAGCTACCCATTGCGGGTTGATCTGCCATCCCAAACGGATTCTCCCTGCCAGGGCATCCGATCCGTCTGCTTTTTTGCCGGTATAAAGGTTGTCGAAATATCCTCCCCGGTGCGAATAATTGGCTGAAACGATGTAACCCAGCGCATGGTTTATCTGTCCCACATGGGATGCTTCCGCCTTGTAATGGTTGTAATTCCCGGCGGATGCGCTGACGGTTGTTTCCTTATGCCGGAAAGGTGATTTCGTATATACATTGATGATCCCTCCCATCGTATTCCGGCCGTAAATCGTACCCTGGGACCCTCTCAGCACCTCAATCTTCTCAATGTCGCCGATATTGAAGTCATAGGAGGAGCGGTCGAAATAAGGGATTCCATCCACGTAAAGCCCGACGGACGGCGCATTGATCCGTGAACCTATTCCCCGTATATACACAGGGGAAGTCAATTTGGACCCATAGTCGGGCATGAAGAAATTCGGGACAAAAGCCGATATCTCTTTTATATTCATGAAATTATGGTTTTGCAGCGCCTCTTTCGACAGGGTGGTTGCGGATACCGGCTGGATGGACAAATCCTTATTGGCCTTGAATGCCACAACTTCTATTTCATCGATAGCATAAGTCAGCGTTGAATCTTTATCGATAAGCGGCTCGGAGGCCATGATCAAAGAGGAACCCAAATATAACGAAGTAATAAAAAAGAGATATCTGTTCACGGAGAATATTTTAAAAAAACTGAACATCTAAAAGTTTCCGCTTTAGGTGCTCACCTATAAGTAAAAGTCCAGTAATATGATTTTCGCAGGCAAAGGTAAGGCGGAAAAACCTATTCTGCAATCACTATATGTAGTGATATTGATCTGTTTGAGGAAACCGTATCTTTTCCCTGTAAGGAAGATTTTCATTTCTCACACTTGGAAATATGAAATTTTTCATGTTATTTTGCCGCATGGAAACAAGCCAGAATCCCCCTTTTTTATATGATTGTATCGTTATCGGCGGAGGCATCAGCGGAATCACTTTCGCCCATAAGTTGCATCAACGGGGTGAAAATGTCCTCTTGCTGGAGAAAGAACAGCGTCTCGGTGGACAGGTACAGACCCATGTATCTTCCTATGATCCGCATTTTTGGGCGGAGTTGGGAGCGCATACCTGCTATAATTCCTATACCCGTTTGTTATCGATGGTCACGGATCTGCATATTGAACAATATGTCCAGCCTGTGGAAGGATATAAGTATATGCTTTATGCCGACGGGAAAATAAGTAACCCTATGAGCAAGGTATCGGTACCTTCTTTACTTATGCACGGTCCCCGTATTTTTTTCACTTCCAAGAGCGGAAAGACGGTACGGGATTATTTCAGGCCGATAGTCGGCTCCGGAAATTATGACCGACTGTTTTCAAACATGTTCCGGGCTGTGATCTCCCAGAATGCGGATAATTATCCGGCCGAACTCTTCCTGAAAGGACGAAAAGAGCGATTGAAGCAGTTTCCCCGGAAATTCACTTTTGAACAAGGGCTTTCCTCTTTATTGGAGCGTATTGTGCAGTCCAGTGGTTTTAATCATTTAATGGGTGAAGAAGTCTCTGAAGTGCAATATGTGGATCAAACCTATTCTGTTACCACCCGGAAAGGAGATTGCTTCCTGGGTAAACGCGTCGCGTTCGCTACTTCGCCACAAGTCGCGTCTCACTTGTTGCACCGAATAGAACCGGCGATGGCAAAGCTACTGCAATCTATTCCCATAGTTGAATCGGGAACAGTGCACATAGTCGTTCCGAAAGACCGGTTGTCAGTGGAAAAGGTTGCCGGCATTATCCCTGTGACGGATGATTTCTTCTCCGCCGTATCCCGGGATGGCGTCGATCACCCTGGTTTGCGTGGTTTCTCTTTTCATTACGGGCAACCCATTCAGGATCGGGAACGCATATCCGATCTTGCGTGCAGGGTGCTTGGGATTCGTCCGGAAGATATCGTGGAAACAAAGTTCACTTCACATCTGTTACCTTCATTGAGGTTGCAACACCGGGGCATGGCGCAACAGATTGAAGATGTACGCTTGAACGATTCGGTTGTTATGCTTGGAAATTATTTCTATGGCCAATCGCTGGAAGACTGTGTGCACCGTTCATTTGACGAGTACAATCGGTTATATTTTTAATTTCCAGTACCGGATAGAGTTTAAAACAACCCGGGTAGTTTCCGAAACCGTTGTAACGGTATGTGATATTTTAGAAATGCTTTGGCAAATTTATCGGCCATGTCATCCTCAATAACTTTTTTCTTTTCATAAAAAGATACAAGAGCCTGACTAACTCCCATATCAGCAGCCAGAGCTTCCTGTTTAATGTCTAATGTATGACGAAAACGCCGAATGGAATGCCCGTGATGCGTATTTTTTGATATTTGCTCAATAGTTTCCATATTAATGCGATTTATTGGCTTTATATGATGTCAAAGGTTGCCAAATTTTTTGCATTTAATAAATACAAAACCCAAATTAATAAATTCAACCCTTTTATATTCTTCATACTCCTTAGATATCATATATCTTTGTCAGTCAAAAAATATTTCCCATGAAAAGTTTCTGTATACTATTTCTTCTCCTTCTTTCTTCTCTGACGTATGGTCAATTGGTATGGGTCGAAACCGAATTGTTTGAAAATAGAGGTGGGTGGATAAGTGAGACTCAATTTGTTGATCAGATGGGTTCACCCTATTTGATGGCACACGGACTGGGAGAACCCGTAGAGGATGCCCATACTACGATGGAATTTCCGGAAACAGGGGAATATCATTTCTGGGTAAGAACCAAAGATTGGGTCCCGACCAATGTGGAAGGCCCGGGTAAGTTCAGGATATTGATAAATGATATACCTTATGGTCCTCTGTTTGGTGCGGATGGAATAAAGAATTGGCACTGGGTGTATGGTGGTACGATTGGCATAGGAGGCAGACAAGTCAGATTATCTTTAAAAGACCTGACGGGCATGAATGGAAGGTGCGATGTTATCTGCTTTTCAAAAGAAAAGATTGTGTTGCCGGATGCCTTGACTGATATTGAAGATCTACGCTACAAAAATATTTCAGTTTCTCCCCAACCGCAAATGCTGGGACGGTTCGATTTTGTCGTGGTGGGAGGTGGTGTTGCAGGTATTTGCGCTGCAGTGCAGGCTGCCAGATTGGGAGTAAAAGTTGCATTGGTACAAAACAGGCCGGTATTAGGAGGTAATAGCAGTTCGGAAGTCAGGGTATCGACTGATGGAAGCACATTTAAGAATAAATATAAATCATTGGGAAGGATTGTCAGGGAAATTGACAATTACGAAGCCGGTGTGGGAGGTGATATCCGTTTATACCGGGACGGAGCAAGACAAGATATTGTGTTAAACGAACCCAATATCACTCTCTTTACTAATTTGCATGTAAATGGGGTAGATGTGAAGAGTGAAAAGATTAAAGCGGTTTATGCTCTTCATCTTGAAACGTTGGAGAAATATGTAATCGAGGGAGATCTCTTTGCCGATTGTACAGGGGATGCCACCGTTGGAATACTGGCCGGAGCCAACTACCGCTATGGAAGGGAAGCGGAGATAGAAACCGGGGAGCCTTCCGCACCTGAAACGGCAGATAACCTGGTGATGGGCTCCTCCAACCAATGGCAGAGTATACGTGAGGATATTCCTTCTGATTTTCCGGTCGAGCTTTGGATGTTTCAATTTTCGGAAGAATATCATTTCCCGCTCACTCGATCGAGATGGGACTGGGAAAGTGGATTTGATAATCTGCATACCGTCGATCAGGCGGAAGAGATCCGTGACCTGAATCTATGTGCGATTTATAGCAATTGGGCTTTTCTGAAAACTTTTAAAAAAGAGCGTTTTTCTCATTACCGCTTATCCGAACTGCAGCATGTGACCGGTAAAAGGGAGTCATACCGGTTGATGGGTGATCATATCCTGACAGAATGGGATGTGGTCAAAAAAATAGAATACCCGGACGCAGTGGTAACCACGACCTGGGGCATTGACTTGCATTACCCTCATCCTGAGAATTCTATACGGTTTCCCAGCATGGAATTCATTGCCTATGCCGAACACCCTTTTAAGCAGCAGGATGTATATACTTTCCCTTACCGTTGTCTTTATTCTCGTAATGTGTCTAACCTGTTCATGGCGGGAAGGAATATCAGCGTGACTCATATTGCTTTAGGTACTGTCCGGGTTCAACGTTGTACCGGTATGATGGGGGAAGTGGTGGGTTTAGCGGCTTACCTTTGTCTGAAAAGGAATACCTTGCCAAGAGATATTTATGAAAAATATTTGGATGAATTGCTTCAATTATTGTATTGATTTTATAATTCATCAAGGAGTTCCTCTGCTGTTTTTGGTTTTTGCCTGATGCGTTTGCGCTCTTTAATCTCCAATAATGCTTCGCGAATATTAGCCAGGATTTCCTCTTTGCCTATTGTTTCTTCCTCTTCCATCACTATTATTGATTTCCGGGGAGGGGAGGCAGTTTCTATCAATTATTTCACCGTTTTTTCTTTATGTTGTTTCTCGTTTTTCCATATTCCAAACTTCTCGACGTCACCTTTTGGCATATTATGCTATTTATCAAATAATTCTTGGAGTTTTCGTTGTAGTATCTTTTTATCCGGTAGTTGGGTTTGATATTCGGAAACCATTGTCGGGGATAAATACCGGCTTAATGCGTATTCTACAACCTCTGTATCTTTGTCTTTGCACAATAAAACCCCGATACTCGGATTTTCATTCGGCTTTTTTGCATCACGGTCTAATGCTTCCAAATAGAAATTCAGTTGTCCCAGATGTTCCGGCCTAAACTTATCAGCCTTTAACTCAAAAGCGATCAGGCATTGCAAACCTCGGTGGAAAAATAGAAGGTCAATATAAAAATCACTATTACCAACCTGTACTCTATATTTTTCATCAATAAACAAAAAATTTTTTCCTAATTCAAGAATAAATTTTTTCATCTGTCCTATAAGTCCTTTTTGTAACTCACTTTCATTGTGTGATTCAGGTAGGCCTAAAAACTCCAATACATAATTGTCTTTGAAGTTATTCAGTATATTTGGATGAATTTCTTTCACCTGCGGTGGGAGTTTTGCATTTCCAATCATACTTCTTTCAAAAAGACTGGATGATATTTGACGATCTAATTCTCTGAAACTGTATGATTCTTTTTTACAGATATTCAGATAGAACTCCCTTTCTTCTATGGTTTTGCACCTTGAAAAAATGGCTAAATTGTGCGACCAGCTAATTTCTCTCAACAGTGTTGAGAGTTTTGGATAATCCCTATATATTTCGTAGAATTGCTTCATCCTCCAAAGGTTTTTATCAGAAAAACCTTTCAGATCAGGTTCATTAGTGGCTAGATAAGTTGCTAACTCTTTGACAACCGATTCTCCCCACTTAGCTGTTTCCAGCTAATTGCTAATATATTGTCCGACATTCCAATAAAGGTCTATCATTTCCTTGTTTACAGTTTTAATCGCATTATATTGTGCCTGTCGGATCATCAATACAATTTTAGAAAAATTTTGTTGTTGATTTACTTGCATGACGTTTGATTTGTAAAATAGCAAATATCTGTAAATCCTATTAGTTCGCTTGCAATTCAACTCAATCAAGTTAAGTGCGAATTTTTTATATGTGAAGGCCAACCAACAGAGGGCATTGACGTCTATATTGTAAGTAACTTGTGGCTCAGACACACTCGAAAAGTTTTTTCCCTTATATAGTTTCTCTTTTTTTTGTTCCCATTGCTTATGTCTGCTAATTGGTTAATACTGTGTGTAAAGGTATAATATTCTGTTCAGTTAAACAAAACAAAAGAGGAATTTTATCCCAGAAGGATGTCAACTATTGTAATCCTACTTCTTCTATCAATGCTTTGATTTCACGGATAGTGATATTGTCTCGTTCGGATTTGTCATAGATATAGAGCAAATTGATTTCAGCATCTTCTACAGAGACGAAAATGGTAACGGTTATCACTCTTGCACCATGACTTTTCCCTCGCCCTTTACTCCCTATGGCCATACGAACCTTACGGACGCCCTTGCCAAGGTTAATTCCGGATTCGGGATTGTTCAATAAATCCTCTTGTAATATCTGTAAATCCCTTTTTAAAGAAGGATATTTCTTACTTAACCGTTTAACTTCTTTTTTAAAAGGGATATTGATAATAATGCTATAATTCATTGATCAATTCTTGTAAGTGAATACCTTTTTGCCCGGTGCGTTTGCGCTCTTTAATCTCCAATAATGCTTCGCGGATATTAGCCAGAATTTCCTCTTTACCGATTGTTTCTTGCTCTTCAATCACTATTGTTGATTTCCGGGTAGGGGAGGCAGTTTCTATCAATGATTTCACCGTTTTTTCGAGTATTACAGGATTGTTAATGCTCATCAAAGCATTAATGCCGGCCAATTTGAGCGCGTTGACATCAATATTGTAACGGGCTTGGGGCTCAGATACATTATGTGTGTTTTTTTCTTTATGTTGTTTCCCTTTTTTCGTTTCCATTACTTCTTGTCTGTTAATTGATTAATATGGGTAAAGATATACTATTTTTACAAACTGGCAAAATATCTAATTCCTGCTGTTCGTCGATGGTGACAACATATTCCGCAAATCTTATTTCTTTTCCTGTAGCAACTTTTCTAATAACGTAATCTTTTCCTGTTCCTTTTCTAATAACTTTTCACAAAGTTCTACAATCTTCTCTATAGGGTTGTAATGGTTTGTACTATTATCAACAGCTACATATCCACGGCCGTGATTAGTCTCTATGTTATTATTCTCGATAATCACCGTTACCGGGTCTTCTTCCAGTTCCTTGATTAATTTAGGGGTTACGTTCAATGCTTTGGCAAATTTTTCGACCATGTCATCTTCGATAACTTTTTTCTTTTCATAAAAAGATACAAGAGCCTGGCTAATTCCCATATCAGTAGCCAGAGCTTCCTGTTTAATGCCTAATGTATGACGGTAACGCCGAATGGCATGGCCATGATGCGTATTTTTTGATTTTTGCTCAACAGTTTCCATATTAATGCGATTTATTGGCTTTATATACTCTCATCAAAGATAAGCCAAATTTTTTGTATTTGATAAATACAAAACCAAAATTAATAAATACAAACCCTATCTATTCTTCATACTCCTTAGATATCTTATATCTTTGCCATATCTTCCCAACTGAAGGAAATCGATCATTCTGGAATGACCGCGTATAAAATTAGTGTCTCCCTCTGGAATGTTTTTAAACTTCTGTTTAACTTCGTTATCACCTTATCGGGAATGTCATTGCCCTATATTGGTTAAACGGGCTGATTCTTTTTATTACTTTATTGTTGGGAATTATATTATAAAGTTATTGAACTTCAGCCTCTTGATCTACTTTTCTATGTTAAACTTTGTTTATGTGTCTTTGAATATTAATCAGTTGATAATATTACCCGAAGTATTGTTATAAGGAAAGCAAATCAAAAAAATCTTCTTTGCTTTTTAAATGTTCATAACGTTTTATTTTACCTTTGTAGCGGCTTCAGAAATTATTTCTTCGATTTCAATGTGTTTTTAGAATGTCCACAGAGAAAAGAATTATATCAGAAAGGAATACCATTTCGACCGACAGGGATTTAGTGGTTCGTCTCATCAACAATGATCAGGATGCATTTTGCGAGTTATACGCAAGATATAAAGACAGGTTGTTGTATTTTGCCATGAAATTTGTTAAATCACGTGATTTTGCTGAAGATGTGTATCAGGATGCTTTTACTATTATCTGGCAGAGCCGTCGATTTCTTGATCCTGAGCGTGCTTTTTCTTCTTACCTATATACTATCGTGAAAAATCGGGTTCTTAATATTTTAAGAGATATAGAAAACGATCGAAAGCTTAAATCCTATATCCTTGCTAATGCTATTGATTATAATGACTCTACTAACCAATATCTTCAGACAAATGAATTGGAAGTCATTCTCACTAAGGCATTAAAAAAACTGACTCCACGACAACGACAGATATTCGAAATGAGCCGGAATGAACAGATGACACACAAAGAAATTGCAGAGATACTGGGTATTTCAGTGTTTACGGTACAAGAGCATATCTCAATCGCTCTCAAATCAATTAAAGATTATTTGAAAGAATATCCTGACTACCTGGTAGGCTTATTACTTATTCTAATCTGTATAAATATATAAAAAAAGTTAATCACACCCCAGACTTTTAAGCTATATGTGTATTAATACATATAGCAGGGATAAATATGTCAAATTTATCCTGAAAAGTTATTTAATACAAGGCTGTTAGGCCTTTTATATTGTTTGCAGGAATAGTACGGATATTTTCAGAGGAGATCATATAATATTTATGAGAAATGAGAGCGAAAAAGAAAAAATAATCAGGCGTTTCTTGGAAAACATCTATACGAAGGAGGACGCAGAAACTTTTTTCCGGGATATAAAAAATCCGGAGAATGATGCCCTGATTGATAATATGATATGGAAATTAGAAAAGGAGAGTGGTTCGCAGGAGAATACACCTGCTGTCAACCGTGAACAATACAAACAAGAAGCAAGACAATTGTTGAAGCGTTTGGAAAAGAGGAAAAAGAGATATCTCCGTCAGATTGCAGTATCTGTTGCTGCGATGGCGTCGGTATTATTTTTAGCCATATATATATTCCATAACATTAAAACTACCGAAACATCTTCAATATTATACAGCGAAACAGTTACTTCCTATGGTGAAAAAAGATGGCTGATGTTTTCCGATAGTACCCGGGTAGTATTGAATTCCCGTACCATTATTGCTTATCCTGATAATTTCGGAAAGAATGAACGCCGTATACGTCTTTCAGGAGAGGCCTACTTTGATGTGAATAAAGATAATACTCCTTTCATTATCGAAGCAGGGCGCTTTGATATCCAGGTATTGGGCACCTCTTTTAATGTAAAAGCGTATAATGAGGATGAAATTGTGTCGGTAGCTGTGAATGAGGGGCGTGTACAGGTATCCATGTCCGAAGCGACTCTTGTCTTAAAACCGAAAGAGAAAATAACGCTGAATACCCGTACGGGGGAGATCATGAAAGAGATTGTCAGAAACGAAGCACATACCTCTGCATGGATACAGGGCTGGCTCTGTTTTGACCGCACGCCGATACGTGATATTGCAAGGGAACTGGAAAGGATATATGGTTGCCATATCAAATTTAAAGAGGGAATCGAGTTCAATAACCTGATCTCGGGAGAACATGACAATCGTAGTCTCGAATCTGTATTACGATCGATTGAATATACAAGTGGTATTAAATACTTGAAAAATGACAATGAAATACTATTCTATAAATAAACAAAAGTTCTAATCCTAAAAAAATATGCCTATGAATAAAATGAATATCTGAATAACAAATTTGTGGAAAAGTAAGAGCACCCCATGCAGAAGTGCTCTTAAGGAAGGGTAACATCCTATTTCACCGGCTCGCAAAATCGGGAAATAAGAAAGCTACCTGTTTAAAAAATTATTAAACACGACAAATATATGAAAATCACCAATCAATTAAAAAGACAAACATCGTTTTTTCTTAATTTTCTTATCATGATGATTTTGTTTTTTGTTGTAATTGTCCCAATTAACGGACAGAATACAAAAAACAACCTTTCGCTCAATGTACAGAATAAACCTCTTAGCGAAGTATTTCAGCAAATTAGTGCATTAACGGATTACAAGTTTTTTTACGACCAGGATATTGTGGACAAAGCGCCCAGAATTACAATGAGCGTACAAAATGTTACCATAGAGGATATTCTGGGACGAATAACTGCCAGTACAAACCTCTATTTTCAACGGACAAATAATACCATCTCTGTAAGTGCAGCACCTCCGGCTAACATGGCCCAGGCAAGGCAGCGGCAAAGCAAAACCGTTACCGGAGTTATAACGGATGATTCAGGAGAGCCTATTATCGGTGCGAATGTTGTGGAAGAAGGCACTACCAATGGTACGGTAACCGATATAAACGGTAACTTCTCCCTACAGGTGAGGAATGAGGCAACACTCCATATCTCTTATATCGGTTATCTGGCTCAAAATATCAGTACTATGGATAAGACGACTATTGATATTGTTTTACAGGAAGATACAAAAACTTTGGAAGAAGTCGTAGTGGTAGGTTATGGCACTGCCCGCAAGGGAGATCTCACGGGAGCCATATCAAGCATAAAAGGTGAAATTTTGACTAATCGTTCCACACAACAGATCTCCACCGCTATGCAGGGACAGATTGCGGGCGTGCAGGTAACCCGTGATTCAGGGGCACCCGGTGCCTCGGCTACTGTACGTATCCGCGGTATTACCACACTTTCAAACAATGATCCCCTGGTGATTGTTGATGGTGTGCCGTCGTCGCTTAACGATGTGGTGGCGGCAGATGTGGAGACTATGACCGTACTGAAGGATGCCGCTTCCGCGTCTATTTACGGATCGCGGGCCGCGGCGGGTGTTATCCTTATCACTACCAAACGTGCCAGGGATCGCCAATTCTCATTCGATTACAACTATGAATACGGTATTGACAAACCCACAACGCGGCCCAAAAATGGTGACGTGATTGACTGGATGAATATACAGAACGAAGTAAAGTGGAATGATGGCGCCTCAGATCCCTATTCCCAGTATTCGCAGGAGACTATCGCTTCGTGGCTCGATAAAAATGCTACCGACCCTTATCATTATCCCAATACGGACTGGGTTGGTCTGTTGCTGAAGAACTCAACATCACATGAGCAGCATACGTTGAGCATTTCGGGCGGGACGGAAAAATTGCGCACAAAGTCCACTTTCAACTATCAGAAGGGCGATGGCTATTATGAAAACAAATCCTATGAGCGTTTTACCGGTCGTGTCAATAACGACTATAATATAACGGATTGGCTTCATGCCAATATTGACGTTGATTTCTCGAAATCAAATTCGATCGCTCCATCCCAAATCAATGCCATGTACTGGGCCTATCTGGCATCACCCTATTATACCCCTTTCTGGGAAGATGGCCGTTATGCCGATGCGAAAGATGGTGCCAACCCTGTTGCCGGTCTTCAACAAGGGGGAACAAATAGGACGAACTATTATAAGTTCGGAGGTAAGGCGCAACTTGATATTACTCCGATGAAAGGCCTTACGTTGACCGCTGTTATCGCACCACGTTTTCAGTTCACCAAAGGCAAGAAATTCTCACGTGCTGTGCCTGTTTATTACGAAAATGGATCCATGACCTATATGCAGTCGCACAAAACAACCAATCTGGAAGAGACACGTAACGATAATAACAGCCAAACGTACCAGTTCTACGGTAACTACCAGAATATCTGGGGTAATCATTCTTTCAATGCGATGGTCGGTTACGAAGGCTATTCCTACAAATGGGAGAATGAGGGAGCTTCACGCACGAATTATTTACTGGATACATATCCTTACCTCAATATTGGCCCCGAAGATTATCAGTATAATTCGGGCAGCGCAGGGCATAATGCCTATGAATCGGCATTTGGACGCCTGATGTACTCCTATAAGAACAAGTATATGCTTCAGGGCAATGTCCGTACCGACGGTTCGTCGCGTTTTGCAAAAGATAACCGATGGGGTACATTCTACTCAGCTTCTGCAGGATGGGTGATGTCGGAAGAATCGTGGTTTAAAAATGATCTGGTAGATTATCTGAAGATACGCGGTTCTATTGGCCAACTCGGTAATGAGCGTATCGGTTCGGAGTTTCCTTATATGGCAGCTATTAACTTTGGGAACAGTTATATGTATGACAAGTCATCACAATCTGTGACTGCTTTGCAGAATGCAGCTCAATACAACTATGCGTTTGAGAATATTACGTGGGAAACTACTACTACCTATGGGGCGGGTCTCGACGTGACGATGTTGAATAACCGTCTGCGCTTTACGGGGGACTATTATTACAAAAAGACTTCCGATATGCTGCTTACACTCGGTTTTCCCTCCTATGCAGGATTTTCGGCGCCTTCACAAAATGCCGGTGATATGTATACCAAGGGTTGGGAACTGGATTTAGGCTGGTCCGATAAGGTAGGCGATTTGTGGTATAGTGTTTCGGCAAACCTGTCAGACTATCGTTCAAAAATGGGTTATCTGGGAGATAAACGTACTATTGATGGCAACAAGATTTACGAAAAAGGATCCTATTATTACGAGTGGTACATGTACAAAAGTGATGGCCTTTTCCTGACTGATGCCGACCTTTATGATGAGAATGGTAAGAAGTATCCGACACTTACGGCGAATGACAAGGCAGGCAACATTAAATATGTTGATGTGGATGGAAACGGAGTTATCAATGCTGATGATAAAGTGAAACTGGGAAACTCCCAGCCGGAGTACCTTTATGGGGGAAATATCTCGTTAGGTTGGAAAAACTTTGATTTCAGTTTATCATTTCAAGGGGTAGGGCACCAACGTGTATTATTCAATTCTGCATGGATACAGCCCTTGAAAGAACAATGGGGTGCCGTTCCTGAACTTGTATTGGGTAACTACTGGAGTCAGCATAATACCGAAGAACAGAATCAGAAGGCCAAATATCCACGTCTGACCTATACCAATACAGCAAACACTTATGCAGGTTCAGATTATTGGCTTTTTAATGGCGCTTATTTCCGTGTGAAGAATATGACGCTTGGTTACACATTGCCTACGGAACTGGTGAATAGAGTAAGCGTAAAAGATATGCGTTTGTATCTTAGTATAAACGATTTGCCGGCAATCAGTAACTTCCCCAAAGGATGGGATCCTGAGGTCGGTTCATCCTCAGACTTTATATCCACGTCTTTCGTTTTAGGTGTTAATATTAAATTTTAAATACGTAATTATAATGAAGAAGATATTATTAATTTTCACCATATTACCAATACTTATCTTTTCAGGATGCATCGATCTTGATCTTAACCCATTGTCTGAAGGGTCAAGTGGAAATTGGTACTCATCGCAGCAAGAGATTGAAATGTCATTAAACGACTTTTACCGCACCGATTTTTTTCCTATCGACTCCTGGACATGGAGCGACGATATGGTATGGCGTAATACCACTACAAATGTACAGAATGGAACAATGACCTCAGAAGATGGCACAACTTTTATAAAGGTATTGCCCGTGCATTGCGTATACTGAACAATATGGATAATGCCCGTGCAATGGGAGTCTCGGAGGCAAGTATCACACAGTACGAAGGTGAAGCCTATTTCTATATAGGATATGCTTATGGTATGTTGGCATTCCACTGGGGTGATGCCATTCTTGATAAAACCGGCATGACGCTTGATGAAGCCTATACCATATCACGCTCGTCCAAAGCTGATGTGCTGGCATATAGTTATGAGTGTTTTGACAAAGCTGCAGAGCGTTTACCGACCAGCTATCCGGGTATACAAAGGGCTACAAAAGGTGCTGCCCTCGCATTCAAGGCACGTATCGCCCTTAGGAACGGTGATTACGAAACAGCCGCAACAGCTGCCAACGCTTGTATGGATTTGAATGTCTATAAACTGCATAGTAATTATCGGGATTTGTTCACTGCTTCGTGGTCGGATGAGTGGATATTCTTCTTCCGGGGCGATGTAACGCTGAAAAAATATTATTGGGCCGGTTCAGATGTGCTGAATTGTATTACCCGTCTTTCCGGGGGCTGGGGTGGCGTGGCCGCTCCCTCTTACGAATTGGTATGTGCTTATCCCTGTATCGACGGTAAACCTATTGACGAATCGCCGCTATATAACCCTAAAGACTTTTTTGAAAATCGTGACCCACGTCTGGCTATGACCATTGTACCTTTCGCTACGGCTCATAACAAAAGTGTTCTCGACGGAACTTACGATCCAAAGGATTACGTATGGCTCGGCTATGAATATTCCCCGGCGCCGAATCGAACTACAGTGCTCCGTGCATCGGACGAGGCCCAGGTGGGCAACACCGACTCGAAGGCACGTGCCGAACATGCGGCTTATAATGGTCTTTGTTTCAAAAAATTTATTGACGAATCGTTCCTTGAGAACGGACGTGCCGGGGCTCCTACAACCTACCCTTATTTGCGCTATGGTGATGTGTTGCTGATGTACGCCGAAGCTATGATCGAACTGGACAGATGTACTCAGGAGGTATTGGATGCCACCATCAATCAACTGCGTGAAAGGGCTTATGCAGGTACGGGACTTACCTATCCACGCGTTATCGTTGGTTCACAGAGCGCTATGCGCACTGTACTGCGAACCGAACGTTTCATTGAACTTGCCTGGGAAGGCCATCGTTATGCCGATTTGATTCGTTGGAAACTGGCTGAAAAAGTGTATAATACACCCAGTTATTTCCTGCGCCGCGCATGGTCGGGCTCTGCTTCATGGAGCGGTGACGAGTCGACTGTCTCTGCAGAATACCGTCAGTTGATCCAGAATTGGAAAGATGGAAACTATCCGATCGGAGGAGTACCGCAGATTGATGAAAACGGCATTGCTGATCTCAGCTATATGGTGAATGCAGGTTATATTGTTGTGGCGAGTGAGCGTAAGTTCGATGCCGGACGCGACTATCTCTGGCCTGTACCTGCTGCTGACCGCCTGATCAATGATAACCTTGATCAGAATCCAAAATGGTAACAAGCAAGAACAGATATATATATATTAGTCCGGACTGAAATGTCCGGCTATTTAAACAGCCTGTAGTTTTCTGGCTACAGGTTGTTTAAAATGAATAACTTTCAGGCATATTTTAATTATATGAAAAGAAATATTGTTATTGTGTTTTTTGTTATTATTTGTTTTTAATCAAATGTGATAATAATTGTGTAGAAATTTCAGCGGAAAACGCTATATTTGTCAGTGAAGTCAATATGTTTTAAATCAATTTTATATCAAAATACTTTATTAGGAATGAAAAATTTGTACACTCTTTTTCTTATTTCTTTTTTACTGTTTTTATCTTCATGCAAGACTTCAAAAGAAACGTCTTTAGTCGATAAGCCCAATATCAGCGGTATTTACCCTCACCTGGCTTATTATAATAATGAAGGCGAATGTGGTACGGGGGCAGTGGTTCCCTGGGCAGGAAGCCTGTGGGTGATTACCTATGGTCCTCATTTGCCTTACGGTTCGTCCGATAAACTATATCAGGTCACACCCGGTTTGGAGCAGGTAGTTCGTGACGAGAGTATCGGCGGTACGCCCGCCAACCGGATGATCCACAAGGAAAGCAATCAGCTCTTCATCGGACCCTATGCCATTGATGCAAAAGGAAAGGTGCGTACAATACCCTATGAGATTATGCCCGGAAGGCATACGGGGAATGCCCGTCATTTGACCGACTCCGCCGGTAAGATTTACTATGGTACCATGGAAGAAGGATTCTATGAAGTGGATGTGAATACGCTGGAAGTAACCGAACTGTTCCGTGACGGAAATGTGGACCGTAAGCCCGGCGAGATGGCGCAGGAAGCGGCATTGTTGCCCGGAGCACATGGCAAAGGCCTTTATTCGGGGCAGGGAGTGATGGTCTATTCCAATAACGGTGAAGCGACACAGGAAGCATTGCATAAATTTGATGTGGAGGCCGGTTCCCTTTCGGAGTGGGACGGGAAAGAGTGGAAATTGGTCCGCCGTAACCAGTTCGTGGAAGTAACCGGCCCCGGAGGGATATATGGTAATCCGGATCCTGGTGCCGACCCGATCTGGGCGACAGGATGGGACCATAAGTCGTTGTTGCTTGGAGTTCGGGATGCGAAAGATGGGTGGACTTTCTACCGTTTACCCAAGGCGAGCCATAGTTACGACGGCGCGCACGGATGGAATACCGAGTGGCCCCGTATCCGCGATATAGGCACGAAAATACAACCGGATTACCTGATGACCATGCATGGCATGTTCTGGAGTTTTCCCGGTACGTTTACCGCGGCAAATAGCGCCGGTATCCGTCCCCGTTCCGCCTACCTGAAAGTAATCGGTGATTTTACAAGATGGGAAAACCAACTGGTCTTTGGCTGTGATGACTCTGCCCAGAAGGAATTTCTTAACAAGCGTAAGGCCAAAGGAAATATCGAGGGTCCCGGACAATCCAATTCAAACCTCTGGTTTACTTCCCTGTCCGCACCGGATGAACTGGGTCCCTCTACCGCTGGGGGAGCCGTATGGACCGGGGAGAAGATAAAGGCGGATGAATATTCGGAACCGTTCCTGTTTACCGGTTGGGCACACCGCAGCAGCTGGATAAGGAATGAAGGGACTGCCCCTGTAACCGTCACCTATGAGGTGGATAAAAAGGGGAATAACGATTGGAGTAGCCTGAAAAGTATAGGACTGGCTGCCGGGGAATCAACCCAAATTGACTTTACTTCAACGGAAACGGGAGAATGGATACGTGCCAAATCCGATAAGCCGACAACCCTCACCCTTACCTTCACCTATAGGGATAACGACACAAGGAGCACCACTCCGGATGCGATTTTCAAGGGAGTAGCCGATGTCCGGTCAGATTCAAGTCTGGGCGGGTTGTTATATGGCCTGGGCGATAATCGCCGTGCACTCGGCTTGCTGGCGAATGTAACCACTGGTGGCAACATGACGGAAACCGGATATTATGAAATGGGAGAAGAGTTGAAACTGGAGAGGAAGGAAGACGTTGCAACAGCCGATTTTATCCGGGAGAAGTTTGCCATACCCCCACACGTGGTGGAGATGGAAAAAGGTTCCGTTTTGGTTGTGGATGATAAAAACCGGCGGTGGAGATTACCTTTGGGAGAGGATGATTACAGTTCTTTAACTGATAAGGGCTTATTACGTATATGCCGTGAAGTGGCCACCGAGCGGGACCTGTTCAGTTGCCATGGAACCTTTTATGAGTTGCCGGCAGAGAATGCCGACGGATATGCCAAGATACGGCCTGTAGCTACCCATCATTACCGGATCAATGACTATGCCTCTTACCGGGGAATGCTTGTCATGACAGGTATTACACCGGAGGAAGGAAAGGATAATCCGCATATCATAGTTTCGGAAGACGGTAAGGCCGCTGTATGGGCAGGTGTTATCGATGACCTGTGGAAATTGGGAAAGCCAACAGGAAAAGGTGGACCGTGGATAGAGTCAGATGTAAGGATGAAGGTTGCTTCCGATCCCTACCTGATCGGTTTTTATGATCAACGGCAATTGACCTTGTCCCACAAGTCGGGAAAAGCGGTAAAGATTACGGTCGAAGTGGATCCTACAGGAAATGGTGACTGGATGGAATATGCAGTCTATGATGTGGAACCGAAACAACAACTGCTTCACCAGTTCCCGTCCTCCTTCCATGCACGTTGGATCCGGTTTACTTCCGACACTGATACAAACGTAACCGCATGGTTGGAATATAAATAAGAATTATTATGAAAAAATATAGCTTAGTTTTACTGTTCGCGATAGTAGCGAACGTGGTGATGGCACAATCAGCCGCTCTTCTGGTGGAAGCAGAAAGTTTCAGTGACAAAGGTGGCTGGGTAGTTGACCAACAGTTTATGGACCTGATGGGATCTCCTTACCTGATGGCGCATGGAATGGGTGTGCCGGTAGAAGATGCGGAAATGTCCATCGAATTTCCAGCAACCGGAAGATATGACGTCTATGTCCGTACATTCAACTGGACTTCACCGTGGTATGATGGTGAAGGACCGGGTAAATTCCAACTGCGGTTGAATGGAGAACAGGTCGGATCGGTATTGGGAACTGCGGGTAATGAATGGTACTGGCAAAAAGCCGGGACAGTGAATATTAAGAAAAAGAATAATAATATGATTGTCCTGCGGGACCTGACCGGATTCAACGGCCGGGTAGATGCCATTTACTTTACACAGGATAACCTGCCTCCACCAAACGAATTGACAACCTTGGGCCAATTCAGGAAGCAGATGCTCGATATACCCGGGGAACCGCGACAAACAGGTGAATTTGATCTGGTGGTAGTCGGAGGCGGGGTGGCCGGAACCACGGCAGCCATATCTGCTGCAAGGTTAGGGTTGAAAGTCGCCCTCATCCAGGATCGGCCCGTTCTCGGGGGAAACAACAGTTCGGAAGTGCGTGTACATCTTGGAGGAAGAATTAAGGTAGAACCCTATCCTGCATTGGGTGATGTGGTCAAGGAAATTGGCCCTTCGCGCGGAGGAAATGCCCAACCGGCAGAATACTATGAAGATGAGAAAAAAATGCAAATGGTGGAGGCGGAAGAAAACATTTCCCTTTTCACCAATTACAGGGCATTTGCCGTCAAGACAGAAGGTTCTTCCATAACCGAAGTACAAGCACGCCATATTGAAAATTCGGAAGAGCTGTCTTTTACTGCACCGTTGTTTGCGGATTGTACCGGCGACGGGACGATCGGGGTTCTTGCCGGAGCCGATTATGCGATGGGACGCGAGTCCAGGGACGAATTTGATGAACCGACTGCTCCTGAGGCACCGGACAAGATGACCATGGGCGCATCTGTCCAATGGTACTCGGCGGAGGAGAATCAACCTTCCTCATTCCCGGTATTCCAGTATGGTGTGGAGTTTAACGACCAAAGCGCGAAACAGGTGACAATGGGTGAATGGACATGGGAAACCGGGATGAATTACGACCAGATCAATGAATTTGAACGGATACGTGATTATGGCCTTATGGTGGTGTATTCCAACTGGTCGTGGTTGAAAAATTTCAGCGCCGAGAAAGATAAATATGGCAATCGAAGACTGGATTGGGTCGCTTACATTGCCGGCAAAAGGGAATCGCGCCGGCTGTTGGGAGACCATATCCTGAGAGAACAGGACCTGACCGATTTCGTGATTTATCCCGATGCGTCCGCGCCTACTTCCTGGACAATAGACCTGCATTATCCGGATCCCAAAAATACGGAACATTTCCCGGAAAATGAGTTCCTGTCTATAGCGGTACATAAACCCATCCATCCTTATCCGATACCTTACCGCTGTCTTTATTCCCGGAATATAGACAATCTTTTCATGGCGGGAAGGAATATCAGTGTGACGCATGTCGCCTTGGGCACTATAAGGGTAATGCGTACGACAGGTATCATGGGAGAAGTAGTAGGAATGGCAGCATCAGTAGCTGCAAAGAACGATACCAATCCGCGCGGTGTGTATAACGGCCATCTCGATGAATTGAAGACACTGATGAAAAAGGGCGTGGGAAAATACGATGTGGAAGATATGCAGAATTATAATCTGGGTGGATCATTAGGGCCAAAAAAGACTACTATAGATATTCCTCCTTATGATAAGGATTAAATTACTTATTCTTTCTTTTCTTATACTACTGGGCGGATCAGATTATCCGTCCGGTAGTCCGGTATGGCAAATTCCGGAAAAAGATTTCCTGGGGATGGAAGGAGTTAAGGTCACCCACCATCTCGAAAACTCAAAAGATAGTTTATCAGACAATAAGATTATCGAGTTACAGGATGAACATGGTTTATCTATCTGGTTCGGGCGTTATTTTTTTAAGGATATCTGCATTACGGGTCTTTGCAGGATGGTCCGGCTATGGATCTTCTGGGATGGAACCGGTAATTATTTAGGAATACAATTGGATGGGAATGACCCTTTGACCAAATCGGACCATACGCCTTTCAGTCTACAGGATTATATCCGGTTGGATGAAATTATGGCGGATACTGTCTCCATCCTAAAGGACCTCAGTTATGAAGATCTGACGGTGGAAGAGAAAGTTGATAAGGCAGACAAGGGACTTTTTGAAGTAGATGGATATTCAAGCGCTACCCTTCCTTCGCTGAAAGAATACGTTGTCGACGATGCGGTGTTTACCTGTTATACGTTATGGCATACGGTATATGGTGAAACCAAAGATTATATAGACGACTTGTTAAAAGAGAGGATTAACCCCGAGTACATCACATATTTGATAAATGGAAATAGAAATCAGCAATTATTTGCTTTGGAGAATATCAGACAACGGAATAATTATTTTTCTGAATTTGAATCCCGGATTTTAGATTTGATTACTGCTGAAGACAAGGATATCGCTGAAAAGGCTATCTCATTGGTCACTCCGGGTTATTTGGCAAATCCTGAAAAACAGGCTCCTTTTGTGGAATTAATAAAAAATGCGTCTCCATCAATAAAATATGAGATTTTATATAAAATGCAATCAGTGGATGATGTCTCTCCGGATGCCATCATCGCTCTCCTCGACTTGTTCTATGCAGGTGATATCAGTCAGGGGGCGCTTAATCATATTTTTAGAATTATCGAGAAACAGATGGCTGCAAATGAATCAATAAAAGAAAACAAGCCAATACGAGAACGACTGGAAAAACTTGCTTCCCATCCTGATCCCTATACAGCCAGGCTCACTAAAAATTTTATAGAAAGCGTGAAATAGTTACATCCAGGTTGTTATTGTTTATCTTAATGGGTAGTTGTGTTCTTATTCAAAAGAAATTGGATCTAATAAGTTTTATCAATAATATTAATATCTATGCAAAAAAGGACGATTAAACCGAAGTTATCAGCCATGATGTTTTTCCAATTCTTTATCCAGGGCTCGTGGTATGTCACGATGGGAACATATTTAGGGAAGACGTTGGAGTTTACCGGTATCCAGATAGGATTGGCCTATAGTACCGCAGCGATAGCGGCTATTATCTCACCCGTTGTGGCAGGTATGATTGCCGACCGCTTTTTTTCGGCCAACAGGGTTTTGGCATTCCTGAATATTACGGGCGCCCTGCTTCTTTTTTGGTTAACCAGGATCGATTCATTTTCCCTGTTTTTTCCTGTCTTGTTGTTTTACAGTATCTCTTTTATGCCTACCATGTCGTTGACCAATTCGATCTCGTTGGCAAATTTACAGAATCCCACTAAAGAGTTTTCAAGGATCCGGCTGTTTGGCTCTTTCGGCTGGATAGGGGCTGGGTTTCTGATCAGCGCAATGGGACTTGAAGCCTATTCAACGCCTTTCCTGATTGGTGCGGGAGTTTCACTGCTGGCCGGTTTATACGCACTCATTTTACCCTATAATGCCCCCGTGCGGACAACGGAAAAAGCCAAAATAGGACAAATACTCGGATTTGACGCATTTAAACTGACAAAAGACCGTTCATTTCTTGTTTTACTTGTCTTTTCGGCGTTAATTTGTATTCCATTGGCATTCTATGATTCTTTTACCAATCTTTTCATTACCGATGTGGGAATTAAGAATGCCGCCGCGGCCATGAGTACGGGGCAGATTGCGGAAGTGGTCTTTTTATTTGCGTTTCCGTTCTTTTTCGTAAAATTGAAATACAAGGGTAGTATTACGGCTGCCATTGTCGCATGGGTTTTGATGTATGGACTTTTTGCGCTGGGAGCACGGACAGGAGAAACCGGCTTCATTTATGCCGTTCTGCCACTCCACGGATTCTGTTTTACGTTCTTCTTTGTGGCAGGACAACTGTTTGTGGATGAGAAGGCTCCTTTATCATTACGCAATTCAGCCCAGGGATTGATCTCCTTTGCCACCTATGGAGTCGGGAAATATCTGGGGACACTCATTGCTGGGAATGTCGTAGACCATTATACTGTACAAGAAGTATACCATTGGGAACTCATATGGATTGTTCCTTTTATTATGGCTTTGGTTTTCCTTACCGGGTTCGTTTTTCTCTTCCGGGAGAATTTGAAGAAGAGAGACGATTTAATTGCTCAATCTCCATCCTTAACCGTTCATTTTCCCGAATAATCTTCTCATATCTATCCAACAGGTAGGTATTATCCATTGATTGAGCTTCTATGGAGTCTTTTTCTATTTTTAGCATGGCGCCTTTACCCGTAATCAGCCACCTGGCGTTAATCGTTTCATCTGAATTAATAATCCTTTTTATATTTTCAAAAGACGGTTTGCTCATCCTGTTTCCAACTATATTATTTAAAGTAGGTTGGGGGATTCCGTATTGTCTGGCCATTTTTGACACGTTTCCTTCAAATTGGGTATTTAATATTTTTCTTATCCTTTCATTTATATCACTCATAATCAGCTTCTAAATAGGCTTTGTTATTTATAATCATTATAAATTAATTCATTTGGATTGATTTATTCCCTTGATAATATGATTTATTAATTCAATTGAATTATATTTGTATTTAATAATACACTAGAGATTTCAATGTAATATGTAAATACAATATACGAAGGTATGGATAATAAGTTAAAAGAGACGGGATTGGTTAAAAAAATTTCCGTTCCGGAAACACTTTTGTCTTTGCCGATTGGAGAACCTATGCTAATTCCAACTGACAAAATCAAGACTTCCTCTATCAGGACGGCAAAGACAAGGCTTGAAAAAGCCCGTAAAGCAAGATTCGAAGTTACCACAGATGGATTAATTAATGAGACAAGAGTAATCCGTTTATTGTGAAAACTCTGGAAAACCTACAATTCCAAAGAGCACAGATATGGCCGGACTGTGAGATCGCTGAATGGATAGGGATGTAACTATGGAATTGGTTGAATCCTTTACAGACGCTTTGAAAGTTCATTGAAGCGGAGTGAAGATTTTAGTCAAAGGTAAATAACGATAAAGATTTAATAATGAGAAACAAAAACAAAAAGACACAACTCTCCCTGATGATGTTCTTTCAGTTTTTTATTCAGGGATCATGGTATGTCACCATGGGGACTTATCTGGGACAAACACTTCATTTTTCAGGGGTGCAGATCGGATTGGCATATAGTACGGCAGCCATAGCAGCCATTATATCCCCTGTGATCGTGGGTATGATAGCAGACCGGTTCTTCTCTGCCAACAGAGTGCTGGCGTTTTTAAATATCATGGGCGCATTCCTGCTGGTTTGGTTGACACAAATTAATCAATTTTCATTATTTTTCCCGGTGTTGCTGCTATATACGATTTGCTTTATGCCCACCATGTCGTTATGCAACTCTATCTCTTTTGATAACCTGCTTGAGCCTTCGAAGGAATTCTCTCGTATCCGGTTATTCGGATCGTTCGGATGGATTATAGCCGGTTTACTCATCAGTTCAATGAATTTAGAACCATTGTCCACACCTTTCCTTATCGCTGCCGGTATTTCTTTTCTGGCCGGTTTGTACGCTTTTTTACTTCCATACAAGGCACCTGGGAAGCGTGCAGAAAAGGTAACTGTCGGTCAAATACTCGGATTCGATGCGTTTAAACTTACCAAAGATAAATCGTTTCTGGTACTGTTGATATTTTCTGCCTTGACCTGTATCCCACTCGCTTTCTACGACTCATTTACCAATCTCTTTATTGTCAATGTCGGGATCGATAACGCCGCTGCAGCCATGAGTATGGGGCAGGTTGCCGAAGTAATATTCCTTTTTGCATTTCCATTGATATTCCTTAAACTACGATATAAGGGAAGCATTGTAGCCGCTATTGTGGCATGGGCACTGATGTACGGATTCTTCGCACTTGGAGCATATACGGGGCAAACCGCATTCATCTATGCCGTACTGCCGCTTCATGGATTTTGTTTTACCTTCTTCTTTGTCTCGGGGCAATTGTTCGTTGATGAAAAAGCCCCATCATCATTGCGTAATTCTGCGCAGGGATTGATTGCTTTTGCCACTTATGGAGTAGGAAAGTACCTGGGAACGCTGGTGGCAGGAAACGTAGTGCATCAATATACTACTGCCCAGGGAGCATACAATTGGGTTTCAGTCTGGGCCGTACCTTTTGTCATGGCTGTTGTTATCCTGATCGGTTTTGTGGCATTATTCAGGGAAAATAAGAAAGATAATCTTGTATAACATAACACTTTTTGCCTATGGATATATAAATCAGATAATTCTTTTATCCGGAAAAGATACACTAATTGTCATCGATAACTTCTTTGTAAAATTAATTAAATCATTGAAACATGAATGAAACATTAACTGTAAATGAAATGAAAACAAAATTGAAACAACATTCATCAAAATTTTTGATGTTCCTGTTTTTTGTGTTGTGTACGGCTTCCGTAGCAGCGCAAAAGACTGTAAGGGGAACCGTGAGTGATGTAAACGGAGAACCTTTGATCGGTGTGAATGTGGTAGTGAAAGATGCTGCTACTTCTATTGGAACAGTAACGGATATAGATGGTAAATACTCGTTGGTAGTACCGGGAGAGAATCCTGTGCTTGTTTTTTCGTATATCGGATATAATACAGTGGAAGTGAATGTCGGCACGCAAACAGTTATAGATCAGATACTCACAGAAGAGACGCAGTTGATTGATGAATTGGTTGTTGTTGGATATGGAGTACAGAAGAAAGTGACCGTTACAGGTGCTGTGGCAAGTGTGTCGGGTAATGAACTCAAAGTGTCTCCCACTACTAACCTGTCCAATGCCATGGTGGGCCGTATGCCCGGGGTAATCGGTTATCAACGTTCGGATGAACCCGGGGGCGGTGGAACTACCATTCATATCCGTGGTACGAACTCACTTGGGTTTAAAGATCCGCTAATTGTAGTGGACGGAGTACCCGGACGCGCAGGAGGTTTAAATCGTATCAACCCGAATGAAATTGAGTCCATGTCTGTGTTGAAGGATGCTTCAGCGGCAATCTATGGATCGCGCGCTGCCAATGGAGTTATCCTCATCACAACCAAAAGAGGCAAAGAGGGGAAACCCACAATTACCTATACCGGAAATATGGGTTTCTCGCAACCCACACGTATCCCTGAGCTGACCAATGCATTTGAATATGCCACGATGGTCAATGAAATTGATAAATATTCAGGACGTGATCCGCGCTACTCAGAAGAAGACTTGAGATTATGGCAAGACGGATCAGACCCATGGGGACATCCCGACACGAATTGGTATAAAGAAACAATTAAAAATGTTTCTCCCATATATCGCCATGATGTGAGTATAACCGGGGGAAGTGACCGGTACAAGTTCTATGTCAGCCTGGCGGCTAATGGTGAAGACGGTATCTATAAGAATTCGGCGAATCGCTATGATCAGTACAGTACACGTGTCAATCTGGATATGAAGGTAAACGATTACTTTGATGTGTCCTATGGCAGCGTGAATCGTCTGCAGGTAACCGATTATCCGGCACGCGGAGCAACGGATATCTTCAGTTCCATGGTACGCAGTAAACCTATCTTGCCGGCCTATTGGCCCAGCGGAGAACCGGGGCCGGACATTGAGTACGGAGATAACCCGGTAGTGCGTGCCACTCCGGCAACCGGAAAAGACCGTCATAAGGCTTATTTCATTCAGAACACACTAAGAGCGGCATTTAAAGTCCCTGGAGTTGAAGGGCTGTCGCTTGTAGGAACAGCGTCGTATGATCAACATTTCAATAACCGGCGTCGTTTTGAAACACCATTTACCCTCTATTCCTGGGATGGCAACCCGGAACATACATTGACACCTTCATTAAAAGGGGTTTCTCAACCGGTGTTGGAAGAGAGAAGGGAAGAACAAACGGACTGGATGACCAACTTGGTGGCCAACTATGACCGTTCTATTGGAAACCATAATTTTGGCGCGACCCTTGGTATTGAAGCGCAGGAAAACGAATGGCGGATGGTAAGGGCAACCCGTAAATATTTTATCTCGGACGCGCTGGATGAAATCAATAACGGTTCGGTAACCGATATGGAAACTGAAGGCTATTCATGGAAAGAAAGCCGTATCAACTACTTTGGACGTGTGAATTACAACTATCTCGAAAAATACCTGTTTGAATTTGTATTCCGTTACGACGGCTCGTATCGTTTCCCGAAAAACAAACGGTATGGTTTCTTCCCTGGAGTATCTGCTGCATGGCGTGCCTCCGAAGAAGATTTCTGGAAGGAAAATATCGGTTTTATCAATTATTTTAAACTGCGTGGTTCTATCTCCCAGACCGGTAGTGATTATCTGGTAGATAATGACGGAAATCTCGACAGAAGCATTCAATACCTGAATACCTATGGTTTCGGTACAGAATACATGTTTGGGACAACATTCCAGAAGACATTGTATCCGACACGTACTCCCAACCCCAATATTACCTGGGAAGTGGGAACTACCTATGACCTTGGCCTCGAATTCAAGTTCTTAGACAACAGGTTGAGCCTGGAGACCGACCTTTTCTATCATAAGCGTACCAATATGTTGATTTACAGGAATGCCTCCTTGCCCCAGATCTCGGGTATTACCCTTCCAAGAGAAAATATCGGTGAAATGGAGAACAGAGGTATAGAAGGATTAATCTCCTGGGCAGACAGGGCAGGTAAAGTGGAATATGATGTTTCATTTAATATGACCTATGCAAAAGATAAACTGCTATTTTGGGATGAAACCCCCGGTATACCCGATTATCAGAAGAGAACCGGAAAACGGGTAGATACCGAGTTATGGTATATTGCCGATGGTGTATTCAATACACAGGAAGAGCTGGATAACTATCCACATTGGGCCAATGCCCGTACAGGGGACATTAAATTTGTAGACGTAAATGGTGACGGCATTATTAATGCGGATGACCGTGTCCGTTCCAACAAAAACCACAGGCCACCCTTTGTATTCGGTCTTACTACAGGGTTTCGTTGGAATAACTTCGATTTGAGGGCATTGTTCCAGGGTGCAACAGGCGGTATCACGTATATCTGGCGTGAAAGAGCCGGCGAAGCCGGGAACTATTATAAGTTTATGTATGAAAAACGTTGGACCGAAGAGAACCCCATGGTGGAACATCCGCGTGCTTATAATAGGGAAAATGAATATTGGGCCAAACAGGGGACAGACCAGAAGAACACTTATTATCAGTTCAAAACGGATTATCTGCGTTTGAAGAATCTGGAAATCGGGTATACGTTCAATTTCCCGGCTATCCGCAATGTAGGAATCCAGGATTTGCGTGCGTATGTAAATGGTACAAATATATTTACAATAGATGATGTAAAAGTGCAGGACCCGGAAGCCAATGATACCGGTCGTGAATATCCACAGCGTCGTATATGGAATGCCGGTGTATCTATAACATTCTAAAAATATAAGAAATTATGAGAAATATAAAACAAATAATAGCCGCAATCGTTTTGGGATTTACGATCGTCTTCAATTCCTGTTCGGACTTTATGGATATCGTTCCTTCTACTTCTTATACCGAAGAGATGGTTTTTAACGATGCTGCCCTGACGCAGGCTTTCGTAAATGATTTATACAATAATATACATCCGGGTGCACAAGAACATTCCCTGGATGGATTGACCGACGATGCTTACTTTACCCATAACTATGGGCAAAAAGATATTGTGGAAGCTGTTTCTATTTCACAGAGTAACCTTCAATGGTATGATAATGATAACAATCCTTTTAAATGGCAGAAGAGGTATAGTGGTATCCGCTTTGCCAATGTCATCATCAATAATATCGACAATGTACCTGAAAAGGTTGGATTTAACCTGGAACGTATGAAGGGCGAAGCCTATTATATGCGCGCGCACATGTACCACGAACTTCTACGCGGTTTTGGGGGTGTACCTATTGTTACCGAAGACTTCTCCCTGGATCAGGTAGAAGAAATGAAAAAGCCGCGTAATACCATGCGCGAATGTCTGGAATTTATTGTAAGCGACCTGGAAAAGGCGGAAGAATATCTTCCGGAAACGGTTGGTTCAGCCGAGTGGGGCCGTGTAACCAAGTTCGTGGCAACCGGTTTGAAAGCCCGTATCTTATTGCATGTGGCCAGTCCTCTCTATGCTGATCGTACCGTAAATACTTTAACTGTTAACCAATTCGATGGTGACCGTATGGCTACTTATCGTGCCGCCAGGGATGCCGCTGTTAAAGTGATTGAGGATGGCCCATTTGAATTGATCGACTGTAGAGGAGGCCTCAATACAGAAAGGGCGGAGAAATTCAAAGCTATTATGACGGATGTGCAAAACAGCGAACAAATGTTTGTCCGTAATTATCACACTTCTATTGGAGCTGCGAATAATATGGGACTATGGCATGGTCCGAATGGTTACCACAACTGGGCAGGAACTACGCCCACCCAGGACCTGGTAATGGCATTTGAATTTGAAGATGGTACTATGCCGGAAGGGATGACCAAACCTGGAGAATTCCAGAAAGGAAATCCTTATAATGGTCGCGAACCTCGCTTTTATGCGACTGTAGCTACCGACGGGAATACATGGGGACGTCCGCGTCCGGCTGATGCTGCCACCTTGGACCCTACCCCTCTGGGACGCCTGCAGGCCGGTAAATATGAAGTGACAAACGGAGATGTGGAAATTGAATACCGCGATGGAGTGGTTCGCCGCTCAATGTGGGGTGTAGATACCCGTCAGGGGCCTATTGAGGACTGGAACGGATCATGGACAGGTTATTATGAAAAGAAACTTATCGACACTTCCATAGATGCCCAGTATTTCAGGCAAACCGTACCACATGTTTATATGCGTTTAGCCGAGATGTACCTGATCGCTGCAGAAGCAAGTATTGAATTGAATGAATTGGAGGAAGCAGCAAAATGGCTGGATATCTTGCGCGGACGTATTGAGTTGAAAGATACCAGGTCTACTCTGGTTGCCCGGGGAAAACAATTTAACCAGGAAGATATGCGTGAATTTGTACGCCAACAACGCCGCGTAGAATTTGCCTATGAGCAGCATCGTTATTTTGATGTTCGCCGTTGGATGATCGCTCCGGAAGCAGGTAATAAACCTTTGACGGGAATTATTGTAGAGGGTATTTTGAAATCGGGTAAGACCTCTATGAAACCTTATATCCACAACGAAGAGATATACGATTATTATTATTATATAAATGATCTCTCCAGTCGTGAGAACAGAAAATGGCTGGACAAGATGTATTTCGCCCCTATCCATCAGGATGAGATTCGTCGTAATCCCAATCTGGTTCAAAATCCGGGAATGAATTGATTGTTCTATCTGTCCTGCCCTATTATGAGTTGATTTATATTTTGTAATAACTTATCTCAGGACAGGACAGATCCACTAATTCATCCAATTGATTATATTTATTTTGTCTGTTAAAATAAAATGATGTAAATTTGGGTTTGATTTTTACTAATTGTCAATTAATACCATATTTTCATGAAAAGAAAATTAAAAATGGGCATGGTCGGTGGCGGGAGCGATGCCTTTATCGGAGCCATACACCGTCGCGCGGCATTCATGGATAACCTGATCGAACTGGTTTGCGGTTGCTTTAGTGCCAACCCGGAAATATCCAGAAGTTCGGGGAAAGAATATTTTCTACCGGATCACAGGATTTATGACAACTACCATGAAATGTTCGAACGTGAAATGGAATTGCCTGAAGAAGAACGGATGGACTTTGTTACCATCGTAACCCCCAACAAATGGCATTTTGAACCGGCCATGATGGCACTGGAGAGAGGCATTCACGTGGTACTCGACAAACCGATCACCTTCTCCCTGGAGGAAGCGGTGGAACTTAAGAAAAAAGTAGAGGAGACCGGCCTGGTGCTGGCACTCACTCATGTCTATTCGGGCTACCCTGCTGTGAAAGAGGCGAAAGCACGTATAGCCAACGGTGAGTTGGGCAAACTCCGCAAAGTGTACGTGGAATATACACAGGGATGGCTATCGCAACGTATTGAACTGCAGGGCGGCAATAATGCCGGTTGGAGGACAAATCCCAAGACCACCGGTAAAGCGGGATGTATGGGAGATATCGGTACGCATGCCTGGCACCTGGCGGAATATGTGACGGGACTCAAGGTACAGGAAGTGTGTGCTGGCCTTCAGACTTACGTGGAGGGACGCCCTGTGGATGACGACGGTGCGTCGTTACTCCGTTTGGAAAACGGTGTTACCGGTGTGTTGATGGCTACCCAGATAGCTACGGGTGAGGCTAACAATATCCGTATACGTGTGTATGGCGATAAAGGCGGCTTGGAATGGAGGCAGATGGAACCGAACCGGTTGATCCTGAGGTGGGGTGATAAACCCACACAGGAGTTGTATATGGGTAATAACGAATTCCTGACCGATCTCGCCAAATGGAATACCAGAACGCCTGCCGGACATCCGGAAGGTTTTATAGAGGCATTTGCTAATATCTACCGGAATTTTGCCCTGACCGTGATGGCCAAGAGGAACGGCGAAATTCCCCGGGAACTGATTACCGACTTTCCCACCGTGTATGATGGTGTGAGGGGAATGCAATTCGTGGAAACGATGGTAGAAGCAAGCAGGGATAATAATACAAAATGGTTTAAATGGATCGGATAAAGATGATTTTTGTCAAAAAAGTATATTTTATAGATTCATTTTTTTTGATAAAATAAAAATTCGTACTTTTATAGGCTAATAAAGATAATATATAGATAAAAACTATAGCTTAAAACTTTTTATCATAAACTACAATGTCGAAGCGCGCTAAAAGGGAACGGGGAACTGGTAAAAAACTGCATCAACGGAAAGGTTTTTTCCTCCTCGTAGGGGTATTCATCGGAATTGTTTTTGTGGCAGCCCTGTACCAGACTTCGGTCTATTTTTCCACGAATGAGTCGTGTATGATGTGCCATGTGCATCCTCATGCAGAAGAGAGTTGGATGCTGTCATCGCATGTGAACAACTCAAGTGGGGTAATGGTGAACTGTGTGGATTGCCATCTTCCTCCCAAAGACGATACATGGGCGCATTATACGGCAAAAATATCGCTGGGGGTCCGGGATCTGTGGGGGTACCTCACCAAGGATCCGGCAGAGATCGATTGGGACAGAAAATCGGAGTTGGAACATGCCGTGAAATATATTCCCAACGAATCCTGTGTGAAATGTCATCAGAACCTTTTTCCCCAGGGGATCAGTGATGATGGTATTACAGCGCACCTCTACTACGAGGAGAATGCGGAAAAACTCGATCTCCAGTGCATCAGTTGTCACCTGGATGCAGGACATTACAACCCGAATTACTCCCATGGGCAGATGGTAGGCATTCCCGGCATGACCGGAGCGGCGGCAGTGGATACCAGCCTGTTTTATAAAGAGCCGGCTGCCGTCGCTGCCTTTGCCAATTATACGGAGCAGATTCCCGGCACAGCCGTTTCGTTCGGGATGATTGCAATCCCGGGAGGAACTTTCAAGATGGGAAGCCCCGGGAAAGAACCTTTCCGCAATCCGGACGAATCGCCGCAGCATGAGGTTACGTTGGATCCGTTCTTCATGGCTGAAGTAGAAACTACCTGGGATATGTACTGGGCATTCTACGCGGAGACAATGAGTGAAGGGCGTACCCCTCCCGAAACGGTCTATGCGAATAACCTGAATGCGATGGATGTAGACGCCATATCGGGTCCCACACCGCCGTTTGGATATCCCGACCAGGGTTGGGGACAAGGCGACCGCCCCGCAATCACCATGACCCATTATGCTGCCGAAACATTCTGCCAGTGGCTGTCGGAAAAGACGGGTAAGAAATACCGCCTTCCCACCGAAGCCGAATGGGAATATGCTGCGCGTGGAGGAACCGAAACACCTTATTTCTTCCCCGGAAGTCCCAAAGATTTTTCAGAACAGGGATTTATGAGGAATGTCTTCAAGCCGAAAACCGAAGGTATCACGTCGCATGTGATCTATGACAAAAATAGTGATGGCCGTACACAGCCGCCTTCGGCAGTCACACCCAATCCGTACGGATTAAAGAATATGCTGGGTAATGTGTTGGAATATACATCCGATAAATATGATCCGAATGCATACGCCAAGCGATCAGGAGTTACCCATAATCCGCGTGTGACCGAGGGTGACGAATGGGTAGTACGTGGAGGACTCTATTCATCTGATGCGGCTGATGTGCGCAGTGCAAGCCGTAGTTATACGCAACATGACGCATGGATGCGGACTGACCCGCAACAACCGAAGAGTATCTGGTGGTATTCTGATATAAAGGGGATCGGATTCCGCTTGGTATGTGAGGTTGATTTTTAGTGGAACGGTGGAAAAATTATACATTATATAAAACTCAATAAACTAAAAACAAATCAAAGTGATGAAGAAAGAAAACAATCTAACCAGAAGGTCATTCCTGAAGACTTCCGCCATAGCAGGGGCAGTCGGAGTGATTGGTACCGGCTCCGCGGGGATTTTGACCTCCTGCGGTAGTGGAGCAGAAAAAGGAAAAGGCGCCAATGTGCCTTTGAAAGAACCGGGTAGTTATTATATCCCCGAACTTCCGGACCTGGCAGCCGACGGGAAAGAATTGAAAGCCGGTGTTGTAGGTTGCGGCCATCAATTTCCTGAATGCTGCCAATGGCGTTACTATCGTGGCTCTGGGCGATGTATTTCAGGACAGGGTGGACAATCTGGCCGAGAAACTGAAGACTGAGAAAAATATCGATATTCCTGCAGACAAGCGCTTTGTGGGTTTGGATGCCTACAAGCAGGTAATCGATAGCGATATCGATGTGCTGATCGATTGCACACCACCTTTCTTCCGTCCGGAACATTTCAAATATGCAGTAGAGAAAAACAAACATAGTTTCCTGGAAAAACCGATCTGTGTCGATTCGGCCGGTTACCGTACCATCGTCGCTGCCGCCAGACAGGCACAAGCTAAGAACCTCTCCGTAGTGACGGGAACGCAACGCCACCATCAACGTGCTTATGTAGAATCCTATAAGCAGATCATGAATGGTGCCATCGGTGAAATTACCGGAGGAACAGTTTATTGGAACCAAAGTATGTTGTGGTATCGTGATCGTCAACCGCAATGGAACGATTTTGAATTTATGGTACGCGATTGGGTGAACTGGAAATGGCTGTCGGGCGATCATATCGTAGAGCAGCATGTACACAATATTGATGTATTTACCTGGTTTTCCGATTTGAAACCTGTAAATGCCGTCGGATTCGGATCCCGCCAACGCCGTGTGACGGGTGACCAGTATGACAATTTCAGTATTGACTTCACCATGGAAAATGGTATTCACATGCACAGTATGTGCCGTCAGATTGACGGATGTGCCAACAACGTGAGTGAGTTTGTACAGGGAACGAAAGGTTCGTGGTCGAGTAACGGTGGACATGTAATCAAAGATCTTGCCGGGAATGTGATCTGGCAGTATGATGGCGAGGCTGAAAAGGCCAGTTTCCAACAAACTGACCCTTATACGCTGGAGCATGTCAACCTCATTAACTGCATACGGAGTAACAAACCGATCGAACTGGCATCCGAAACGGCAGTTTCCAATATGGCTGGTATTATGGGACGTGAAGCAGCCTATACCGGTCAGCAGGTGACCTGGGATGCGATGACAGCTGCTCCTCTCGATTATACTCCCGCCGACCTGAATATCGGGAAAATGAATATGACCGGATTTACGGTACCCGTACCGGGAAGCGGAAAATAAAAAATAGCGATTATGACATTCGACAGGAGAAGTTTTTTGAAAACAACCCTCGCCGGATCTGCAGCCATGGCCATTGGAGGATGTACCTCCTTTGCCAGGGCGGACGGCAAGGATGATGACTCTTGCTGTAAGAGTAAGGCAAAACTGAATATCTCTTTTCAGGAAGGGACTGCTCCCGGAGCTAATCTGAATGAAAAGTTCGATTTCATGGAGGAGCATGGCGTAGTGGGTTTTGAGCCTCACGGAAAACCTATGCTTGAGAGGTTACAGGAGATGAAAGATGCGCTTAAAGGACGAAATATAAAAGTGAGTGCCATCTGTGCCGGTTTTGATGGTTTTATCCTCTCTACCGACCCGGAAATCCGGAAGAGATGCCGCGATACGATGGAAGCGCTGATGATTGGTGCAGGTGAACTCGAATCAGTAGGTGTGATCATTGTTCCCGCATTCAATAACCAGGTTCCTGTGATGCCCCATACCCAGGAAACGCGTGATTTCCTCTGTGAGCAGTTCGATGAGATGGGTACTTTTGCACAGCAACACGGGACTACCGTTATTCTTGAACCATTGAACCGTAAGGAGGCATTCTATCTGCGCCAGGTAGCCGATGCCGCTTCCATCTGCCGTGACATCAATAACCCGGGTGTGAAATGTTTGGGCGATTTCTGGCACATGACCTGGGAGGAGACCTGCGATATGGCGGCCTTCCTTTCTGCCGGAGAGCACCTGCAACATGTGCATATGGCCAGCCGCAAGCGACGCAGTATGCCCGGGGAAGACGGTGAGGCGGATAACTATGTAAGCGGATTCAAAGGGCTCAAGATGATGGGATACGACAAGTATGTCAGTTTTGAGTGTGGAGCCCAGGGAGATCGTAACATAGTAGTACCTGCGGCCCTCGAATTATTGCGTAAACAATGGGATGAAGCGTGAAATTTCTCTCTTCATACAAAGCTTCTATTATATTATTGCTGATCTACGCTATTGGATTGGCTACAGCCACCTTTGTTGAAAAATGGATGGGAACACAGGCAGCCAAAATGCTGATCTATTACTCACCCTTATTTTTCTTTTTGCAGTTTCTATTGGTGGTGAATTTTATCCTGATCCTTCTCAGTCGTAATTTTATCCAAAGAAAAAAATGGGGCATGGTGGTAATCCACTGTGCCCTTGTGGTTACCCTTTTGGGAGCGTTGACCACTTTCGTGTTTGGAAAAGAAGGACAGGTGCATATCCGGGAAGGTGAAAAAACGGATCAGATGGTGATGCATACCTCCAAAGGTGTAAAAAAAGAAACGTTACCCTTTGTGCTGGAACTTGTCGATTTCAGGTTGATCCGTTATCCGGGGTCCCAGAGTCCGTCCTCCTACGAAAGTGACCTGCTGGTACATGTCGATGGGGAAGTCCGCGAGGCGAAAGTGTTTATGAATAACGTGCTGGATGTAAAGGGCTATCGTTTCTTTCAGGCTTCGTACGACCAGGATGAGATGGGTACTATCCTCTCGGTGAACAAGGATGTGGCGGGACGTACCGTTACCTATACAGGCTATCTCATGCTGTTAATAGGTTTTATCCTTATCTTTTTCATGCCCAATTCCCGTTTACGTAAGTTGCAACAAAAATTAAAGGAAGTCAGGAAAGCTGCACTTGTTCCGATAATTTTGATGATTGCTGTACTTGGATATGCGCAAGGTACGCAGGGTGAATCAACCGAGAGGCCAGCATCAGGGGCGCCGGGTGAAATGCCGGAGTTTTCTGTCGGTTCAATGGCCGGTGCGGTACTCGAAAACAGTATTCCACCCGAACATGCGGCCAAATTCGGTGCGTTGCCGGTACAATTCCGGGGGCGGACGATGCCGATGAATACCTTTTCTTCGGAAATTCTCCGCAAAGTGCATAAAGAACAGGTATTCGGCGATCTTAATCCCGACCAGTTCCTGCTGGGTATGCTTGCTATGCCGCAAATGTGGATGCAAGTGCCTCTTATCGCCCTGTCGGATAAAGAAATAAGTACACGTTATAATCTTCCCGAAAAATATGTTCCCTATTATCATCTTTTCGACCAACAAGGGAATTACAGGTTGCTACCTCAGTTGCAGGAGATTTACCACCGGCCGGTGGATAAAAGGAGTTCCTCTGAAAAAGAGCTGATAAAACTCGATGAGCGGGTAAATATTCTCTATCAGTTGTTGAACTATACTATGTTTGGGCTCTATCCCGATCCGGATGATCCCTTCCATACATGGTATGCGCTGGGTGACGATCTTTCCGCCTTTTCGGAAAAGGATTCGACTTTTATCACACAGTCGTTTGAACAATACCTTGCAGAAGTACGACAAGCGTTGAGTAGTGGCAACTGGACCAAAGCAGACCAGGCTTTGGGTGTGATTGAGTCATACCAGTTGACTAACGACAGAGCCTCTCTGATCCATCCCGGGAAATTGGAGGCTGAGTACCGCTATAACAAGATGGATCTCTTCAATCGTGTGAAGGTCGGTTACTTTATCTGCGGGGGAGTGCTGCTTGTCATTGCCTTGATGCAACTGTTACATGAAAAGCGGTGGAAGCGTTATGTGGCTGCAGTGCTTACGGTTGGTATCGTGCTGTTATTTCTTTGTCATATGTTTGGTATGGGAATGCGATGGTATATCTCAGGGTATGCACCCTGGAGCAATTCGTACGAGACCATGGTCTATGTGTCATGGGCGACAGTACTGGCCGGTTTTATTTTCGGGCGGAGAAGTACCCTCACCCGTGCATTAGCAACGCTTTTTGGTGGAGTTATCCTTTTTGTGGCAGCGCTTAACTGGATGGATCCCCAGATCAATACACTGGTACCTGTGTTGAAGTCGCCCTGGCTGATGTTTCACGTCGCAGTGATCGTGGGTGCTTACGGATTTTTCGGTATCAGTTTTCTGCTGGGTATCACCAATCTCTCTTTAATGGCTTTCGCAAAAGATAGTACTCGTCTATCCTCCCGTATTCAGGAATTAAGCATCATCAATAATATGTCGTTGCTGGTGGGGGTTATACTGATGACAACCGGTACATTCCTCGGGGCCGTCTGGGCCAACGAGTCGTGGGGCAGGTATTGGGGATGGGACCCCAAGGAGACCTGGGCACTGATCTCCATCGTGGTGTATACCATGGTGACCCATTTGCATTTGGTGAAGAAATGGAATAGCCTGTGGCTTTTTAATCTGCTCTCGGTATTTGCTTTTGCTTCCGTTCTGATGACTTTCCTCGGGGTTAACTATTTCCTTAGCGGGATGCACTCTTATGGCCAAAGTGATGGGATGTCCTCTGTTTTCCTGTATATCGGGATCGCCTTTGCTGCCATTGCCGTGTTGGGAGTTCTTGCAAGGAAGAGGGTGAAAAGTGAAAGTGAAAAGTTGAGAACTAAAAACTAAAAGTTAAGAACCAAGTATCCCAAAACGTTTTCTTCGTTCAAAAAAGGGGTGAAACAGTTGGGTTTTAATTTTGTTTCTTAAGAAAACCAAGAATCAAGACTCTGGTCAGTAATAATTGGTCATTAGTAATTTGTAATTAATTATGGTTCATTGGGGATTTATCGGTTGTGGTGCCGTCACCGAAAAGAAGAGCGGCCCGGCTTTCAGTAAAGTTGAAGGGTCGGATGTGGTGGCGGTAATGCGCCGCGACGGTCAAAAGGCGGAAGACTATGCCCGTCGGCATGGGATAGGGAAGTGGTATGATAATGCAGACGACCTGATCCACGATCCGGCGGTGAATGCGGTGTATGTTGCGACCCCTCCGGGCTCGCATTTGGAGTATGCCGTTGCTGCCATGAGAGCCGGTAAGCCGGTATATCTGGAGAAACCGATGGCAGCTTCGTATGAGGAATGCCTCCAGATCAACCGTATCTCCCAAGAGACCGGAGTTCCTTGTTTTGTAGCTTACTACCGCCGCACCTTGCCCTATTTCCTGAGGGTGAAACAACTCATTGATGACGGACTCTTAGGCGACATCTCCACGGTGCAGATCCGTTTCGCCATTCCTCCCTATAAAGAGGATTATAATCGTGAATCATTGCCGTGGCGGTTGAAAAAAGAGATCGCCGGAGCCGGCTACTTTTACGATCTGGCTTCCCATCAACTTGACCTGCTCGATTATCTCTTCGGCGAAATCACCGATGTATCCGGGTTTACCAATAACGTAGCAGGCTTATATGAGGTAGAAGATAGTCTGGCCGCTGCTTTTCGCTTCAACTCCGGTATGGTAGGCAGCGGAAGTTGGAGTTTTGTCGCACCGCAAAACAGTCGTACCGACCTGATCGATATAACCGGTACGAAAGGAAGCCTTACTTTTTCCACCTTCGATTTTTCGCCTATACAGTTGGGAACAGCCGGAGGCATACAGGAATTTCGAGAAGAGAATCCGGAGAATATCCAGTATTATCTGGTCGAAAGCATTGTAAACTACTTGAACGGATACGGTGCGATTCCGGTCAGTACCGCCATGTCAGCTACTCGTGCCAATTGGGTAATGGATAGGATACTGGGAAAAATAATTTGATGGGGAAATATTTCCCGATTTTATCCGGAAGTCTATTTTTTGTCTGTTTCCTGTCTTTTTTATTCAATTAATTTGTTTATTTTTGTGAACAAAGTAATGCCTTTTTTGTTCTAATTCCAATCATAGCAGATGTTTCTGTATTTGGCCCTTTTAAGGGATATAAGAGGCGATAATTAATTAAAGTGTTTAACTTATAAAAAAACAACAATGACAGCGAATCAAGATCAACAAGAAGTGAAAGAGGCTTACGAAAAGCCGGCAATTGAAGTAATTGAAATGGAAATGGAGGGTATCCTCTGTGCAAGTGACGGTGGCACAGGTGGTGGCTTCGACAACGATGGGGGTTGGGGATAATTGAATTAAAAATATTCGTAATAATTAAAAATTGACTAAAATGAAGAAAATATTTTATCTAATTGGAATTTCTGCACTATTCCTGATTTTCTCATGTAGTAATGAGGATATTCCTCAATCTAAACCTGAAGTTAGTAATAAGAAATATACACCTGTCGTACAGGGAACCATTGGACAATTAACGGATGTGAATCCAAAAGCAGGTACCAGGGCAGGAGTGATAGAAGATAATGAAGACTTCAGAAATGGAGAAAATTTTTATTGGCACGACGGAGACCAGGTGAAATTGCTCTTTTATCAAGAAGGAGTACTGAAAGAAACACTTATTTATACGGCGACAGCTGATGAAAGTCAACCTGATAAAGCTTCGTTAACTACTGATGGTGAAATAGACCCCGGCACATATACCGTATATGGTTTATATCCGGCTGATGGTTGGACTGTGGATGGAGATGATGTTTCGGTAAATTATAATTTGACTGATCAGTTTATAGCTGTGGAAGATGAAACATCCAAACATTTGGGACAGTTTATGTTCATGAAAGCTGATGCAGGTGAAGTGATTGTAGGTGAAACCGAATCTGATGCTATCAATTTAAATTTTGAACAACTTACTTCTGTTATACGGGTTCGAATAAGAAATAGCAATCCAGATCTTGATCTTGGCCCTGTATTTTCACAGTTAAAGCAGGTAAGCATGGGAATTGACGGATTTACCCGGTATTTTTATTCTATAGAAGCCCAGCTTGATGGTGGTATAACAGGCAATTCCTTGGTAGGATCGAAAGTGGAAAATGTTGGAATATATAATGTAAGCCGTCTTCGAATAACCAATGAAGATTTGACCGGATTTGATCTTGATTTTTTTATCCCGGTTATACCTACCGGAGAACTTGACGATTCTTGGGCTGACCTGACTTTTACGGTTTTCTTTGATGATGGCTCTGAGGACTTATTGAGGGGACCTGACTTGAGCATCAACATTAATGATGAATTGTCATTTCTGAGAACTGGTTTTAAGGCAGGTAAAAGCTACTATTTCAATATTGATGTGGCAAATTTTGTAGGTGATTAATGAGCAAATAGATATTCACTATTTTGGAAAATAATCTTTTTTATCAGGTAGCCGGACATTGTTTCCGGCTATCTTTTTCTGATAAATATTTTGGGGTGGATGGTTTAAGCAACTATGCCCCATTTCGTGTTTCAGGGAAGCAGGGTGAAGAGTATCTTTTTCACCTCTCCATTGTGGACAATCTTCCCGATGAGATCGATTACAAGCCGGTGGGACAGTTCGATAATGATATCGCCGCTATTGGTGTTTCCAGGTCCGAAGACGGATCTTTTCGTTTTCGGATTGCCTATCCCGGAAGCACGGATTATTGTACGATGGATATCGATGCTGCTTTTCGGGAGGCAAGGGTAAAATTGCCCGCAGGCGATAAAGTTCGTTTTTTCTGTCTCAATAACAGCCTGATGCTGCTTTATGCTTTCTCTACAGCCAATCTGGATACATTGATGATGCATGCCTCCGTTATCAGAAACGGTGATGAAGGTTTTGTTTTCCTGGGGAAAAGCGGTACGGGAAAGAGTACGCATAGTCGCCTCTGGCTGGAACATATAGAGGGAAGTGAACTCCTGAACGACGACAATCCAGTAGTACGTATAGTCGATGGAAAAGCCATTGTCTATGGTACGCCATGGAGTGGTAAAACTCCCTGCTACCGCAATGAAGAGGCCTTGTTGAAAGGGATAGTAAAATTGGAGCAGGCTCCCCGGAATCAAATTAAAACGTTATCTTTGTTGCAGGCTTATGCGATAGTGCTTCCGGCCTGTTCGAGTATGCGCTGGGAAGAGGAGATTGCCGCGGGAATACATCGTACGGTAGAGAAGCTGGTCAACACGGTGGCTTGTTATAGGCTCTACTGTCTGCCGGATAAAGCCGCGGCAGATCTGTCAGCCTCCACGATAAAGGAATAGCAATGCGGAGTGTCATACTGTCCAATGAAATAATGCTCCCGGAAGTGGCGAAGATACTTTCGGAAGGTACACAGGTTACCATCAGGGCGAAAGGGAACAGTATGCTTCCTTTCATCGTGGGAGGACAGGATAGTGTGGTTTTAGAAAGAAAAAAATCCTATGCTGTGGGAGACATAGTACTGGCGGAAATAAGTCCGAAGCTATTTGTACTGCACCGCATACTGAAGATAGATGATGCACAGGTAACCCTGATGGGAGATGGTAATATTTCCGGAATGGAAAAATGCCGTAAGGAAAATATTTGCGGTCGGGCCATAGCCATTATCCATAAAGGAAAGCAGATTGACTGCAATAGCAAAAGGGCGCGCCGCAAAGCCCGGTTATGGAGAATCCTTCTTCCCGGAAGAAGATATTTATTAGCCATATATCGACGAATTGTATAGTCAATGGGGTAATGTAGTATGCACGCCTTACCATAAAATATATAACACGACAATATGAGAGTGAAACAAGGATTTAAACTCCGCACTGTAGGCAAGGAATACATTGTAGCCGGTGAGGGACTGGCACAAATAGATTTCAATAAGCTGATTTCGCTTAATGGCTCCGCCGCCTATCTGTGGGAGAAAGTGGAAGGAAAGGACTTCGGTGTACAAACCCTCGCCGATTTGTTGGTGTCGAAATACGACATTCCCGCCGGTGAGGCGTTGACCGATGCTGCCGATATCGCAAAGAGTTGGATCGACGCAGGAATTGTGGAAGAATGAACCGCACAGAACAACAATTTTTTGCCTTGCTCCAATCGGGATTGTGGAAAAAACCTGTGGACCAATCTCTTTTTTCAGGTGATCAGGATTGGTCCACAATCCTGAAAATGGCTCACATGCAAACTGTCAACGGTATTATTTTTGATGGCATATCTTATTTGCAGGCAGACCTCCAACCGCCTGCAGCCATCATGCGTCAACTTTACCAGACGGTTATCCGCATAGAAAAAAGCCATGCACTGTTCAACGAACGGTTAACCCGGCTAATACCTTTACTGCAGTCTGAAAACATACATCCTATATTGCTTAAGGGGCAGGGTGTGGCGCAAAATTATCCGAATCCCATGCACCGCCAATGCGGGGATATAGATTTATATATTGGGAAAAAGGATTACAGAAGGGCTTGTGAACTGGCTGTTGATAAAGGGACTGTTTCAAATGACACATTGGAAAGCCATAAGCATTTCTATTTCGAGTGGGATGGGGTGGCAATCGAATTTCACCGTATCGTTGAAAAATTCCCCGATCCCTTCAAAAATAAAATATTCCAGCAATGGACCCAATATCATTTACAAAGGGAGAAGTTACAAGTCTGGAATCTGAATAATATAGATGTACTGCTTCCGCCGCCCAATTTTAATGCCTTGTATATCTTTAATCATGCTTTCCTTCATTTTATTGCAGATGGAATAGGGTGTCGCCAATTGAATGACTGGGTAATGTATCTCTATAGATTTCACGATCAAATAGACAGGCAGGAGTTGAAGAAAGACCTTAAAGCTTTCGGGCTGTTGCGGGCATGGCAAATTTTCGGTTGTATAGCTGTGCATCAACTGGGTCTTTCAGAAGAAAAATTTCCTTTCTATACGGATAAATTCAGGGATATCTCTCAAACGGTAATATTGAAGGATATCCTGTTATCGGGTAATTTTGGCCGTTATGACCAGAAATGGGCAACCCGGCCAGCCGGGTATCTATCGGGGAAATTCCACAACTTCAGGATGAAAAACAGGAGAGTCATAAAGTTATCTTCTACAATTGGGAGCAGTGTGGGCTTTTACTATCTCTATTATTTGGTCATTGGCATACAGCAAATAGTAAATGATAAACTTAAATAAATATTGAGCCGTGATACGCAACGCCATACAATCGCTTCGGAAATATTTGTGGGGGATACGTTTTCGTATTCTGCTCAATAGCCTGGCAGGCATATTGAATGTGTGTGCCGGATTATTCTTTGTATGGATCTCCAAACAACTGATCGACATTGCCACCCGCTCCATAGAAGGGGATATGACCCACTATATTGTGTTGCTGATAGCCACTATGGCTGGTCAAATTATACTGTCGGCATTGAAGAACCGTTTGGAAACAGAGACGGATATATATTTTAAAAATAAATGGCGTTATAAGCTTTTTTCCCATCTGATGGCCAGCACGTGGAATGGGAAAGATAGTTTTCATAGTGGTGATGCTGTCAACCGCATTGAAGAAGATGTGCGCGTCGTCGCCGAAGGTGTTTGTAAATCGCTTCCCGCGGTAATTATCACCTCTTTCCAGTTTCTGGCTGCCTTTCTTTTCCTGAGCAAACTCAATATGCAACTGGCGTGGACGGTTATCTTCATTATGCCGGTTTTTTTGATATTAAGCAAGGTATATATAAAACGGATGCGTCGCTTTACCGAAGAGATACGTAACCTGGATGGCCATGTACAATCTCATATACAGGAAAAACTGCAATATAAGGTCTTGATCCAAACGCTGGAACAAAATGCGCCGGTAACCGACAAACTGGATTTTATCCAGTCTTCATTGTATGACAAGGTGATGAAGCGCACAAACTTCACCGTCTTTTCACGTACGCTGATCATGGCCGGATTTGCGACGGGTTATCTCATCGCTTTCCTTTGGGGGATAAAAGGTATCTATGAAGGAGCCATCACATTTGGTATGATGACGGCCTTCCTGCAACTGGTCGGACAGATTCAGCGCCCACTGGTAGAGCTCAGCCAGTATATACCCTCTTTGGTACATACGATTACTTCTGCCGAAAGGTTGAACGAACTGGATGACCTGGCCACTGAAGAGCAGGGTGAACAACAGATGCTTGACGGGCAGGTGGGCATACGTCTCGAAAATATTTCATTTGCTTATCCTGATGGTAAACGACAGATCATAGAGCATCTGTCGTATGACTTTGCTCCCGGTAGCCGTACGGCTATCGTGGGAGAGACGGGAGTAGGTAAAAGTACCCTTATCCGTCTGATGCTTGCCTTGTTGCATCCCCGCGAAGGGAAGGTCTGTTTGTATAATTCCATACAGGAATTGGAAGCAAGTCCGCTTACCCGGTGCAACCTGGTGTATGTCCCGCAGGGAAACACATTGCTTAGCGGAACGATACGTGATAACCTGCTGCTGGGTAATCCCGATGCTACCAACCGGGAGCTCCGGAAAGTATTGACGACTGCGGTTGCTGATTTCATATATGATTTGCCGGATGGGTTGGATACCCTTTGCGGGGAGCGTGGCGCGGGCTTGAGCGAAGGGCAGGCGCAACGTATCTGCATCGCGCGGGGACTGCTTCGGCCGGGAAATATACTGTTGTTGGACGAATTCAGTTCTTCCCTGGATAGGGAAACCGAACGTCTGCTTATGGAACGCCTTATCTCACAGGCTGAAGATAAAACTCTGATATTTATTACACATAGGGAGATCGTGGCGCAATACTGCGGACAAACACTCAAGTTAGAACTCAATAGCCGGTAATTACTCTGAGTATAACATATAACCTTTCCGTACTACTGATACGATTTTCAAGGATTTGTCCGATTGCAACGCACGACGCAGGTAAGTTACCTGCACATTCAGCGCGAGTGAGTTGGTGTAATTGTCGGTACCCCAGACTTTATTGAGAAGGAGATCACGGCTTACGGTCTCATTGATATTCTCTGCCAATAGGCGTAATATATCGGCCTGACGGGATGTGATAATGGTTTTTGTGTTCCCGGTAATCAATTCATTGGTGGTGTAGTGGAATGAGGTATTCCCCAGTTTGTAAATTTTTTGTGTTGTTTCGGAAGGTATTCCCAAACGCTCTTCTATCCGGGCCAGCAACTCCTCCGGGTAAAAAGGCTTGGCAAGGTAATCGTTCCCTTTCAGTTGGAACCCTTTTAACCGGTCGCTCTTGTCGCTTCGGTCGGTCAGGAAAAAGATAAGGACTTTGCTGTTTTTCCCGCGAATCTCTCCTGCAACCTCAAATCCGTTCATTTCCGGCATATTCACGTCCAGCAGGACCAAATCGGGTTTTATTTCTTCGAAAAGATCCAGTGCGATGCGTCCGTTTCCGGCGTAGATGACGTCATAGCCATTGCGCACAAGAAAATCTTTCAACAAAAGCGCATATTTGAGGTCGTCGTCGGCGAAAAGTATTTTCAGGGTCGGGTTCATTGATGCATGTTTTATTGACAAGTCTTATTGTTGGGGGATTTTTACGGTGACGGTCGTACCCTGATTGGGTTTGGACTGGATCTCTACGGTTCCCCGGTGGGCTTCTACTGCCATTTTCACATAGCTCAAACCGAGCCCCATGCCGGGGAGCGATGCCACGGAGTCGTTTTTTGAACGGACAAACGGCTCGAAGACGTGGCTTTGATCTGCCGCCGCAATGCCGATCCCATTATCCGATATGCTGAAAGATAATCGGTTTTCATCAATGCCGGCATAGATTTGGATGAACGGCTCTTCTCCCGAATACTTTACCGCATTTTCCAGCAGGTTGATCACAATATTGCCCATGATCATTTTATCGGCGGTGATAGGGAGGGGTGTGGCTGAAAAATCGCTCTCGATAGGAAGTTTTCTTTCCATATTTTTTTGTATGGTTTCAATGCAATCTTTTACTAAAGCAGAGAAATCGAAATAGGAAAGATGCAGGCTTCCCGTAATTGTCTCTGCCTGGTTTACTTCCCTCAATTTTTGCAGATAAGAGGTCAGGTTGTCAGTCTCGATACGGGCATCGTCCAACATTGCCTTTTCTTCCGGAGAGGATCGCGGCAGGAAGGAAACAATGGTTTTGAGCGTCTGTACAGGGCGTTTCAATTCATGGATAGTCGTATTTACGAAATTCTGCCTCAGTTCATTGATCCTTTGTTGTCGCGAGATAGTCTGTATTTGCAGCAACAGGCAGACGACAAGTACCAAAACCAACAGGATGCTTATGGCAATTTGCACTGCCATCGTTTTGAGGATGTGGGATGGAGCTACCGGAATCACAATGGTAGCCACTTTCCTTTTCAGTACGTTGTATGGAATATCTACAGTAACGGAAGGCTCGGCTAACGACAAATGGTGCATTGTTCTGGGTTGCCATAAGACGGAATCGGCCGGTAAGGATAATGTGTCGATCCGGCTTGGCACATAGCCCGTTTTTTGTCGTATGATACTGTCGATGGTGCTCTTCCTAAATGGAAAATTGAGGTCGATAAGGAACAAATCCACTGCATCGTAGATGAGATTTTGATTTTCCGCCGTTTTAAACCGGAAAGTGTTCACGAGGAGGGAGTCGGTTTCCACTATTTTTTCATCCCACTTTCTCAGGGAATCTTTCCGGGGCATTTTTGAGGATTGCGCCAAAGATAAGTTCTTTTCTATTTCATCAAGAATATGTTTATTTTGTACTTTTTCAACTGATCTATCCATACTGTCGGCAGGAGTTTGTGTCGATTCTTTTCCATGTTTTTTTATTGTACGGATAGAAATAGTCCAATCGGTAATGCTTTCTTCTGTCTCGGAAAGATAGATGGTTGACGTCTGGTTCATATTGGTATTATAGGATTTCAGATTGTCGCGGTGCGTCTTTAATCTGGCTTTTTGCCATGTCTTGTAGTCGTCCCAGGCCGATAGTACCTGCGCTGTTGTTTCATTGGCCGTTTCCTCGAGCGTATACCGATATTGATTGTATAGCCAGTATCCCTGTAAAACGATCACCAACAATGCTGCCGTGATACTCAATGACCAGATTAATTTTATTTTTCCCGATCTCATAGTGGATTATCCTGTTTCTGAGACAAAGGTACTTTTTAAGGTGAAGATATAACAGGTTTTTTTATATGATTTTTGGAAGAGTAATATTTCAGTAATATCAAAACAATCAATTGGCGACGATGAAGTGCTACTTTTGCCGGACAGATAACAGTTAAAACGATTCAATATGAAGAAAATGCTATTTTTAGCCGCTTTGATTTTATCGGGACCGGCACTCTTCGCACAACGGATCACAATTGCCGATCTCGGTTCGTACAAAAAAATGATCCCGCTTGATTCGCTTGTTTTTACAGTGCAGTATGACGTTTCCATTCTGGAAGATACGGAACATCCTGACAATGTTACCAAAGAGACGATGATGCTGCGTGTAGGAAAAGATGTCTCAGAATATTATAGTTATACTTCCTTTATGGCCGATTCGGTGCTGCGGGCAGATATCCAGTCGGGTGCGTCGCAACAGACCATCAACGAACATTTGCAGCAGTATGGTTTTGGGGTGATTTCCCACAGGATATATAAGAATTATCCCAAAGGTCAGCTTACATTATTGGACCGCATTGCAATGGATAATTATGTGGTGGAAGAACCGATGCTGAAAATTGGTTGGACTATTCATCCTGATACGGCAACAATTTGTGGTTATTCCTGCCAGAAGGCTACCACCTATCTTTACGGGCGGGATTATGAAGCATGGTTCACTGCTGATATCGCTCGCAGCGACGGGCCATGGAAGCTGCACGGACTACCGGGACTTATCCTGAAAGCGGAAGACACCCAAAAGCATTACTGTTTTATCGCTTCAGGCATAGAACAAAGCAGGAATGTTTCTCTGATTGAGATGCCGGAAACTTCACGCAGGAAAATCTCCCGAAAAGAGTTAAACAAATTGCATGAACGCTTTAATGCCGATCCTCAGGGATATATTAAGGTGAATGCCCCTAATGTGACGGTTACCGTAAAAGATGGTATGGGTAATGAAATAAGAAAAATGAGCAATCCCTATAATCCGATTGAACTAAATTAAAAGTGAAGAACTAAGAACTAAAAACTAAAAACTAAAAATCATCAAGACCTGTCCAGATTTTGGCACATTAGTTACATTGACTTCGTCCATTTTCTGTCGTCACTCGGCAAAGTTCAAACAAGTTTGGCTATGCTCTCGCTCCTAAGAAAATTGGCATATTGGCACATTTAACTACACTTCGTTCCGTTGAACGTTGTTTGTCACATTAATTCATTCATGCACAAACCAATATTCTACCTTCTCATCATGGCGGCGTTTCTCTGTCCCTTTCAGGGGAGCGCCCAGCAAACGCATTCGGGTACGGTGCTTTCCGGTAAGGTAAGCGATGCCGGCACCGGTGAGTTGTTGGATGCTGCCAATGTAGTGGTATTGCGTGGAGACCGGACGGTGGCGTTTGCCATCACCAACGAAAAAGGAGAGTTCTCTATTCCCCTCAATGTTTCTCCGGATACACTCACACTCTCGGTCTCCATGATGGGCTATGCCCCTTTCTCGGAGAGAATAGGCAGTCGGGCTCATTTTGATATTAAACTGGATCTGTCGCCTATACAATTAAAAGAGGTCACTATTCGGCCGGGCAGGATATGGGGGCGGAGCGATACGATACGTTATGATGCGTCGAAGTTCTTGCGTGAAAACGATAAAACAGTCGAAGACCTGATGAAACGTCTGCCCGGTATTCAGGTGGATGACGATGGAAAGATCCAGTACAGGGGGAAAGATATCGGTACCATGTATGTGGAAGGATTGGATCTGATGGACAGCCGCTACAAAAGTGTAAGCCGGAATCTTTCCGCCCAATCGGTAAAAGAGGTGGAGGTGCTGGATAACCATCAACGTATCAAATCGCTGGCGGGAAAAATACCCTCCGATGTGGCCGATATCAATATAAAGCTCAAGGATAACTTCAAAGATAAATGGAGTTTTAAACCCAAAGTATCGGCAGGTTTTTCGAGTGATGATTTTCTGTACGAAGCGGAAGCAAGTGCATTGCAAATCGCCCGGAAAAGTCAGTCCCTCTATGCGTTGAAGTTCTCCAATACCGGAAACGGCATCACCAAAGAAGGAGACAAGGGAATGGATGAACTGCCGGGACTGCCCGATTACCGGTTACTTCAATCCGGTAACGTATCGGCTCCCTTAAAGGAAAACCGATGGCTCTTTGACGATGCCGCACTTGCCACGGGTAACCGCTTGTACCGGTTGGGCGAAGATTCCCGCCTGAAAATAAATGCCTTTTATACAGAGGATCGTATTACACAACAAACAAATGCCGTCACATCCTATTTTAATCCGGACGACACAGTGACGGTGGAAGAAAATAAAAGCAGCTATCTTAGAGGTCGACAATTGAATATTTCGGCTGATTATGAAGAGAATGCTGTAACCCATTATTTACGTAATAAATTGGATGCTCATTTTGAAAAAAATAGGATCAACACCGGAATTGCCGGGAGTTATCATCTAACACAACATCAGAGGGATGAGTCGCTAACCGTGCAGGATAATCTCACTGTCACCCGTACGCTGGCCAATAAGGATATATGGCAGATGAAGTCGGTTGTGGGGTATTGGCGCCGGAACCAACGTTTGCAATTCAATAATCGCGATGGAGTTACAGACGCTAACCCCTCAATTACCAATTTACACAGTTCGTGGAATGCACCCTTTAAGGGGTATGACCAGCCTATGCAGTTGGAAGGATTCTATGCCCTTGCCGAATCGGGATGGATTATCCGGCGGACAAAGATCGCCCAGCACTATACTGCCGGTGCATCTGTCGATTGGAACAGCCTGAAGGATCATCATCGCCTGTGGGTGACTCCCGCCTATGAATACCTGTTCAGATCGCTTACATTCAGATGGTCAGTGCCTTTGCAGGTAGTACTGTTTCCCGGGGATGAAGATAAGGATATCTTGTGGCTTTCCGGACTCACTTTCAGGACAGACTACAAGCTAAATTATGCCTGGAATGCCCGTTTATCGGTGCGATATGGCAAGGAGCTCAATGATATCACAGCATTTTACCCGCAACCCTATTTCACTGACTATCGGACCACATTTAAGAATGAAACGGGCATACCGGTTACCAACAAGCAACTTTACACATTACGGACGGAGTATAAAAATACATTGAGGGAATTTTTCGTAACCGCGGATATCACGGCATCACGTGGCCGGATAAACCATACGATGGAGCAACGTGTCACGGACAATATATTCCGGTGGACACGACACTATATACCGCATCATGACTCATCTTATGGCGTCAATATGGTGGTTTCGAAAGGATTTTTTGATCTCAATACCAAAGTGTCTGCCGAGGCATCCTACTGGTATAACCGGTCCGCACAGATGAGGGAAGGTGTATGGATACCTTTTTCATTCCGCACGCTTATATTGAAACCCTCTTTTAGCATATCTCCAACCCAACAGATAGAAGTGGCATATACCGGAGAGTTACAACGACAATCTTCCTCTTTCGAAAATAATTCCGGCAAAGCGGGACAAGATGTCCGGGTTTCACAGGAAGTGGCGTCATCAGATCGTTTGTGGAATATGCGCCACAAAGGGGCTTTCTATTATATGCAACGACGATTCGACCTGTCGGCCTCGGCAGAGTATTTCCGTAATGAAATAACCCCGGCTCATTCCGTAAACCTTCTTTTTGTGGATTTGACGGCTACCTATAAACTTCCCCGGATGACATTACAACTCCAGCTGAATAATTCATTGAATCACCGTGATTACCGTTATACAGTCTATCATCCGTTATCTGTTTATTCCTCTCAAATAGCGATCCGTCCACGAGAAATTTTATTTCGTATGATAATGGATCTTTAAATTTACTTCTTAAAACCTGCCTTTAAAAATGGTGGGATTGATAGTGAGGCTCACATAGGCCCAGTCCTGCCATGAGTCGGGAGTGCCGGAACGGTCTTTGGCGATGGGCATCGCATCGGTGGCGAGCATGAAGGAGTATCCTCCTTCCAACATAATGTACTTTCGGATGGGGTAGGTGAAGGTGAAATCAATTTCTGAGCCTAACACTTTCTTATTCTTTCCCTCCACATCGATAGGCTGTTCGGAAGAAAAGTGATGGTACCTCAGGTCCAGCCCCAGTTTCTTCCATGGATTCCAGTTCAGGCCGATATATTTATCCCATACGCCATAATAATCGTCCCCCTTGAAGTAATCCATAGAACCCATAAATGAATGGTTGGAGCGATACAACAGATCCATCTGGGTTATCTTTTCCGAGTCAGGATCCTGACCGGGGTGGAATTCCGTGCCACCGTAGAGGGCAAGTCGTGGCTGGAGTGCGTAACGGCCTCTCAGGGCTAGCATATAGGCGCTTACTTTTTCGTCATTGCTGTTGATCCCTGTCTGGTAATAGAACGTTCCCATGACGTTCCATATTTTGGTTTTATAACCGATATTGGTACCCATGGTTTGCATATAGACCTTCTCGCTGTTTGCCGGTGTGTCCGTTGTAGCCGGATCGCCGGTTTCAAAGCCAAGATTGATAAAAAGCACCGATGCTGTGAATCCTGCAGGTGTGCGATGTTGGTACCATGCCATTTGCATGTTTTGATAGGGTTGTCCTACCGGTTCATAGAAAGTACCTTCGTTGGTTTGCTCACGGGACTGGTTGTAGGCGAATGCCAGATGCAGCGTGTTCATCGGGTTCTCATAACCCAGTTTCACCGCGTCGTGCCAGATACCGGTAGGTGTCCAGCTCGATTCAGAGAGGATGCGTCCGTCGTCATAGCTGAGCGACTGGCGCCCTATTTTGGCAAAGAAGCCGTTATGCCGCATTTGTGCCCAGGCTTCATGCATGGTAGTGCGTGCACCGTCGTTATCGTTTTGCCGCTTCTGTCCCCAGATAGAGATATCCTGCGCGGCTACCCGTGCCGAAAGGAATCCATTGTCGAAATTAAGGCCGATACGTGCCCGGTTGGAGACAAACGCAGAGGGTTTGTTGGTTTCTAGACGGGGATACGCATATCCGTTACGGTATTCAAACCGGGGGCGGAGATTGATATCGATGGAGAAATCACCTCCTTTTTCTTCCTCTTGTGCATTCATTTGAAGAGGAAAGACTAAAGTTAGCAAAAGTGCAAGAGTGATGATTTTTTGCATGATAATTTGAGTTGAGAGTTTGTTTTGATCTGTTTTAAAATTGGCGGTAAAGATAGTGAATTAAAAGTGAAAAATTAAAAATTAAAAATGGAAAGTGAAAAATTAAAGAAGTTGAGAAGTTGAGAAGTTGAGAAGTTAAGAAGTGAAGAAGTTGAGAAGTTGAGAAGTGTTGTATCTTCAATCATCACATCAGTAAATCATCACATCAATTTTTTCGTTTCTCCTTCCATATCTGCCATGAATTGACCAGGTTTTGCCAGATCACATACATGCCGGGGCCGAGTGTAGCGAGCGGATTCAGATAGGTTTGCGTAAGCCAGATGGCGAGTACGGTATTTTTCTGTCCCAGGCTCTGTCCTCCGGCTACGGTTTGTCCGAAGCGGCGACCGATTTTTCTGCCAAAATAGAATTGCAGCAAACAAATCACCAGTGAAACAACGCCGATAATTATCTCCAACAGATAGTGGTCGGAGCCTTGCATCCGTACATAGTAAGTGATATTGCCGATCACGATGGTGAGTGCCACCGCCCATAGATAGAAGGAAACTATCTGCGCCGATTGGACCCTTTTATGTGCCCGTGGTACCATTTTCCTCAGTAGCAATGCCAGTAGGAATGGCAGAACCAGGATGGGAATAACACTGCGGAAGATATACCAGAAAGAGGCAGACATAGAGATGGTGTCTCCCCCCTTACCCACAAGGGACAGGTAAATTGGCGCGATAAAGGCTAAGGACAGGTTGCTGATAAGAGCGTAGGCCGCGGTCACAGCGATGTTTCCACCCAATATTCCGGTCACGACGGGTGCTGAGGTAGCCGTAGCCGTCAGCATGCAAATCATGGCTGCCTGTGCCAGGATTTCATTGAACGGACGAAGTACCAGGTAGATAAGTGCACTCCCCACATATTGGATGGAAAGAAGGATATAGTGAAATTTTGTGGGCCTGATGTCGCTCATCCTCACCCGGCAATAGGTGATGAAGAGCATCATTGCAAGCAGGTAAGGAATAGCAGGAGAAAGTACCGCCAATTGCATGTGAAATGTAATCCCCACCACCATTGCGATGGGGAGCAGGTATTTTTCTATATATTTTCGCATATATTTTTAATTTCAGAACCAAGAGTCAAGAACCAAGAGTCAAGACTAATTGGTAATTATTCATATTGGCATATTGGGACATATCATTACATCACCACATCACCGCATCATTTCAGCCTTTCCTCTTCACACAATCAACCGTTTTAACTAATTAGTAGTTGGTAATTAATCATAATAGTTCCCCGGTGTGGTGGAGGTATCCGACGTTCGGAGCAGATCCTTGAAATGGATATCCTTCATCCACTGTTTCTTATCGAACACCCAATCAGAGATGAAGTGGTCTATCTCTGGCAGGAATTCCTGCATGGGATATTCCGACACCTCATGTCCAATATCTTCCATACTATAAAACAAGTAAGGATACCGTTCCCTCCTGAATTTTTTTGCCAATGGTTTTGAGCCGAACATCCCAATATTGAAGAAGTGGGTCTTGTTATAAGGAACCAGCTTATCGGCACTGCCATGGAAGAAAAGGGTGGGAGCCGGTGGTTGTGTATATGACGGAGTTCCTTCTGTACTGAAAATGGCGCCGGCAAAGGAGATCACCCCCGCATAACGGAAATCGTCCGGCAGCACACTGGCAGAGGGATGGTTATCCCTATTCTCATAATCGGCCTGCAGGACGGTGATGGCACCTGCACTTGATCCACTGATAATAATAAGCGATGGATCGATATGCAGCTCCTCCGCATTCTCCAACAGGTAGTTGGTGGCCGAATAAAGATCTTCCACCGCTATAGCGATAGCGTTTCGTATGGGCTTGTTATTGAATATGCCCGGTGCTTTTTGGTCCTTCATCCCCAAGCGGTAGTCGATGGAGACCACGGTGAATCCTCTCTCTACAAAATAGTTGAAAAAAGGATGATAGAATTCCGCATCCCGGGTCCCATTTTTAAACCCGCCACCAAAGACAAATACCAGACAGGGTTGTGGCTGCACAGTGGCCGAATCGCATGTATAAATATCCATTTTCAGTTCCTGCCCTTCCTTTTCGGCATAGAGGCGAGTCTCTACCCGTACCGTTTGACCGAAGAGGGTCACGGTCAGGAAACACAGGACTATCGGTAGTAATTTCTTCATCTTTAGCTGTAATTCAATTGTAATTCAGTTGTTATTCAGTCGCATTGCATGCGAAGCATGAATAACTATTGAATAACGTGAGCGAAGCGAGTGAATAACGGCGAAGCCGAATAACAATAAAATAGAATAACGGCGAAGCCGAATAACAATAAAATAGAATAACGGTGAAGCCGAATAGCAATAAAATAGAATAACGGCGAAGCCGAATAACTATTGAATAAAATTTGTAACCAGTTCCAGTACTTCCGTTTTTGCCTGATCATAATCTTCATTACGGACTGTGACATCGAATTGAGAGGCAAACCCCATCTCGTATTCTGCTTTGGCCAGTCGGTACTCGATAACGGCAGGAGTATCGGTTCCCCGTTTTTCAAGCCGTTCACGCAGTGTTTCCACCGATGGGGGCATGACAAAAATAGTCAAGGCCCGGTCGCCATATATCTTTTTGATGTTTAATCCGCCAATGCAATCCACATCAAAAATAACATTTATCCCCTCGGAAAGAATACGGTCTACTTCGCTCTTCAGTGTGCCGTAGAATTTATCTTCGTATACTTCTTCGTATTCGAGGAATTCGTTATTGGCAATGCGTCTGCGGAATTCTTCCGGCGTGAGGAAATAATATTCAACACCGTTTTTCTCTTCCCCACGTGGTTTGCGACTGGTAGCAGAGATAGAAAACCGGATATTCAGCCCCTGTTCCAGTAAGAATCTTATTAATGTTGATTTCCCGGCACCCGAAGGAGCCGAGAAAATAATCAGTTTGGCCATTGTCATTCCGTTTTCCGGTATTGGCTTCAAAGCCTTACCGGTAGTTATAGTACATTTAAAATTTGTTCTTTAATTTGTTCCAATTCATCTTTCATTTGTACCACGATCCGTTGCATACCCGATTGGTTGGATTTCGATCCCAGGGTATTGATCTCACGGCCAATCTCCTGTGCGATGAATCCGAGTTTTTTCCCCTGAGGATCTTTTTCTTTCAGTGTGGCGATGAAATAATCGAGGTGATGGGCCAGCCGGTTTTTTTCTTCATTCACATCCAATTTCTCAATGTAGTAAATCATCTCCTGTTCAAAACGATTTTTATCGTAGTCAATACCTTCCAGGCTGTTTAATCCCTCACGGATACGGTCCTTGACTTTTTCGATCCGTTCTTCTTCAAAAGGTTCCACGGCTTCCAGCAGGGAACGGATATTGCTGATCTTCGTTGTCAATACCTGTGCCAGCATTTCCCCTTCCTGCCGGCGGAAAGCGATGGCATCATCCACTGCCCGGTTGACAGCCTGTTCAATGATGTCCCATTCCTCATCGCTTAACTCTTCCTGTTCCTGTTTCATTACATCCGGGAGCCGTAGCAGTACCGAGAACCATTCCTGGGGTTGGGGTATATTCAATTCACCTGCCAATCCCGTGATTTCGCGGTGGTACTGGCTTAATACGTGGTGATCGATCTTTGATGTCACATCTTTGGCAATCACCTCTATATTCATGGAGAGATCCACTTTTCCCCGTATCAGCCGGCGGGATAGTGAATTTCGCAAGGAAATCTCCCTTTCACGGTAAGCGGAAGGGAGACGTGTAAACAAATCAAATTGCTTGCTGTTTAAAGACTTTATCTCAATAGTTATTTTTTTATTCGGGAGTTCTGCCACGGCTTTACCGTATCCCGTCATTGAATGTGTCATCTTTTTTTAATAAAATTAGACTATTTGAGTCGTAAACTCCTCGATTTTCAATTCTCGCCATGGCATAGTGCAAGCAAGCTTGGCTATGCTCATTTGGCTTATCGAAATAGTTGTCACAAAGGTAGGGATTTTCGGCATATTCTGTCCTGTTTGCACGGAGAAAGTTGCGACAAACCGGTTATGCATTCTCAATGTGTTTTTTTTTGTACTCTTCTTCCTTCAGGCGCCGATCAGCCTTGTCCTGTTCATCGGCGAGCCGTAGGAGCTTGCGCATTTCCACCAGGTTCGAGACAAGCAATATCACACAAGCGATAGTAGCGAGGTATTGTATGGTGCTGGGGACAAATGCTTCAATGGTGATAATGGTTGCCAATATCAACCGCACTTCTGTCGGGCCAAAAATACCGGAGTCAATGGAATACTGCCCGCCAATCTTATAGCGTAACTGGGCGGTAACCATCTCCCATCCGTACATTACAACGAAGAAGAAGCCTACATACAACCACGCGCTGTTGATATAATCCACAAGGTTTATATACATCATAAAACCGAATCCGATCAGGATGGTGCCGATCCAGTCTACCGTTATATCCAGAGAGAAACCGTACCATTTGCGAGGTTTATTCCGGTAATAAGCCAACCTACCGTCGAGTGAATCTCCCACCCAGTTGATGATAAATCCCAGGAGGCATAGCAATAGCCAATAGCGGTTCACGAAGGCAGCCAATACAAAACTGGCCGCGACAGTTATGTTACCGAAAAATCCAAAAATGGTGAGTCCGTCGGAAGATATCCACGAAGGGACTTTTTGTACCAGATAGGCTATAGTTTTTTGTTCTCCCTCACGAAGTATATTTGTTCTCTGGCGTCCGGTAGCAATTAACCGGAGTGATTTCGCCATCTCTTTTTTATTTTCTTTCATGACTTTTATTTTAATCTCTTCCGTACGTCATGCAAATGTAGTTAATAAATTTAATGTTACGAATTTGTGAAGGGGATTTTTATTGAATAAAAAACGACCGTTCCTTTTGGGGCGGTCGTTTTTATTCAGATAATCATGTTGTTATTGTTCACCACCTTCATTTTCGTCAGTGGGTACAATCAACTTGTAACCTTTACCGTGGATATTGATGATTTCAATATTGGGTTCGGGTTTCAGTAACTTGCGCAACTTGGTGATATACACATCCATACTGCGTGCATTAAAATAGGTATCCTCTTCCCAGATTTGTTTCAGGGCATGATTCCTCTCGAGGATATCATTGGCATGTGCACAGAGGAGTGAAAGCAACTCAGACTCTTTGGTGGTCAGTTTTGTCTGCGTGTCACCAATAGTAAGAATTTGCTTTTGCGTGTCAAAAGACATTGTCCCAAAGTTGTAAATCTGTTGTTCTTTGCTCTTTTTGCCTTTCACACGACGGATGATGGCTTCGATACGAAGTACCAGCTCTTCCATACTGAATGGCTTGGTGATGTAGTCGTCAGCGCCTGCTTTGAATCCTTCCAACACATCTTCCTTCATGTTCTTTGCGGTCAGAAAGATGACGGGTATTTCCGTATTGATGGTTCTTATTTCTTTTACAAGCGTGATTCCGTCCTTTTTAGGCATCATTACATCCACAATGCAAAGATCATATTTTGTCTTTACAAATCCTTTAAAACCGGCTTCCCCATCGGGAAACAGATCGGTGTCAAACCCTTTTGCCTGGAGGTATTCTCTCAGTAGCATGCCAAGATTTTCGTCATCTTCGCATAAAAAAATTTTTAACTTCTCTTCCATATCATTTTTGTGTTATTACGGGTAAACTTATTATAAATTTTGTTCCTTTTCCTAATTCACTATCGGCACGGATAGTGCCGTTCATGTCAGTCACGATTTTTTTTACGTATGCCAGACCCAGGCCGAATCCCTTCACATCGTGACGGTTGCCGGTGGGCACACGGTAAAACCGGTCGAATACTTTTTTTGTGTCCTCCTTTCTCATTCCGATTCCATTATCTTCGATGGTGATAATGATTTTGTTCCCTTCATTCCGTGTCCGGATCATTAATTCCGGCGGGACATCCTTCTTCTTATATTTCAGCGCATTGTCGAGAATATTGAAAATCACATTGGTGAAATGCATCTCATCCACTTTGATAGTGGATTCTTCTGCCTGAAGATCGATATCAAGTGTCCCCTCCAGTTTCTCCACTTTCAACACATGGGTATTGGCCACACTCACCACCAGGTCATTTGCATCTATCTCCTTCATTTTCAAGGTAGCTTTCTGCTTGTCGAAAAGTGACATCTGCAGTACTTTTTCTACCTGAAAACTGAGCCTTTTGGTCTCGTCATGAATTACCCCGGTGACATGTTTGAATACTTCGGGTGATTTCAGTATCGACTCATCCTTAAGCATCTGTGCTGCCAATGAGATGGTAGAGACAGGCGTTTTCAGCTCATGCGTCATATTGTTTATAAAATCATTTTTCATTTCAGACAAACGCTTCTGCCTGAAGAGCGATGCCACCGTAAATATAAACGTTATCAGCAGGATAATCGTAAATATAAGCGATGGGATAAAGAAAGTAAGTTCTCCATACACATAATTGCTTCTCGTCGGGAAATAGACCCTCAGCTTGTTTAATTTAGCCGGCGGATCGTTTGGAAACAAAATTTGCTGATAGACTGCGTCTTTCTGTTTGGTGGAAAACCCGGGTGAGGAATAGACCACTTTATTATTGAAATCCACAATCTGAAAACTGAACGGTACATTCAACCCGTTGTATGCCAGTTCGTATCGGATATATTGTTCCACCTTATTGAAATCTACCCTTTTTTCAATCGGCTCGTCGTTGGCACGGCTCATTATGTCCAGAATTACTTCATCCAGTAACGAACGTTCGTGCAAATAACGCCTGTTCAATGCTTGCTGCATGTCGTACTGCGTTCTGGAGATGGTACTGGAGCCCCGGTTGGGGGACAAAAACACGCTCTCCCGCTGTTGTTGCGGACGTAACGACTGTTGAGTGCTGCTCAGTTCGATTCTTGTTTCACTTCCGTCGGGATGGGTAATTGTGGTAGTCCTACTACTTTCACTCGTGATGCTTTGTGAAATTTGCGGCCCGTTGTATTGTGAATACCTGTTTTCTGAATCAATCATATCCTTTTCCAGATATTTTAGGGTCTGGTCCTTTTCCAGATCTTTCATCACGTTATACAGGCTTCTGTTTACCTGTTCGTCGAACTGCTGGGTCCGGATATCCAGGGTACTCCTCATATATCTTACCTGCAGGAACAGCAACACAAAAAACGCCGTGAACATCACAATAGCAAGCAACCAGATAGTTGATTTTTTCATACACTTCTTTTACTTACCTCCGTTTTAGTGATAATCTTATTTCAAAGATCGTTTCTCTTCATTTCAATTTAACAAATAAACCTCTTTTTTGTTTAACATTTGTCCTTAAAATTAAAAAAAATCGTAAGAGACTGCCTTTTACAACATAAATTAATAGAATATCGTGGATAAAGTTCCCTTTTTAGGATTTGTTTAACTGGTTTCTGAGCCAGGAACCAAGACTTATAGAGCCAAGAACCAAGACTTATAGAACCAAGAGTCAAGACTTATAGAACCAGGAATCAAGAGCCAAGAGCCAGGATTTGGATTTGGATTTGGGACAGTTTCACCTTCCCACCTTCCCACTTGGGCACTTAACCACTCAGGCACCTGGGCACCTAACCACTCAGGCCCTTCCAGATCACTGGTCCATACTGAACCGGAGGCTTATTCCCGCGCTGGTAGTCGAAGTAGGATAGGAACCTGATGAAACGAGCGGTCTATGTACCATCCTGTCGAAGAATGCGCGTAGGGTGACCAACCTGCTCAAGGCGTAATCAGCTGAAAAGCTGATGGTAGTGGTTCTTATACCGCTTGTGGCTTGTGTAAATTCTTCTTCGATCCTCCTGATCAGTGCATGAGTGATTTTCCGGGAAATATCGAGGCGGATATTCAAATCGTTGTTGAACGATGAGGTACTCTCTGTTTGGGGCTGTTCGCCGGTCAATACCTGTGGAGAGGGGCGGCGGCGTTCTCTTTGCATGGAATTGGATCCGAAGCCGATGACGCGGTTGAAGTGCTGTATACGGTATCCCAGGCCGGTCACAAAATCGCGGTCGCTCGTCTCCACGATCTGGGAGGAAGCGATATTGAGGTTGAGTGCCCTGCTTTTGTTAATCCTGAAATGGAGGCTCAGGTTGTTGTCCCATACTCCCCGTGCTTCGATCAATGGATTAAAACTCTCCTGGATATTTGCTGAAGATATATTGAAAGGAGTGGAGGGGATAGGTGAACCTGAAACAGCATCGCGTATATATCCCAAATCACTCCCATCGCCCAAAGGTACCCAGCTCATAAATGACTCGAATGATCCAACCCTGTACTGTGAGAGATACTGATGGGTGAGGGTGAGCGATTGCATCTGTTCTTTCAATTGAGGCAGGAGTCTCATCAGGTCATAGGAAATAAGCCAGTTGGGTAGGAGTGCGGAGATATCCGGGAAAGGTGTGAGTTTCACCGATGCCGGGTCTTTGCCTGTATATGCTGCCAGGAAAGCGGGGATAAGCACGTCGGCCGAGTTGAGACCCACATCGCCGACAGTACTGTCGAAAGGTTTTCCTTCATATCCGCTTCCGGCAAAAAATCCCCCGTCAGGATAGTTTGTTCCACTATATTGTTGTCTTGTGCGTTCAGCGATGATGTGCCGGTTCTTGAGGAATTTCTCGAATGCCCGTGAGCGGTAATTATTTTTTGCGTTAGAAGTTTCAAATGCCGATGAGAGGGTCTGCACGGTCATGGCAAAACTGCCGCCTCTCTTTTTGGGCATATCGTCGAACATGTATTGGATCTCTGTCCGGTGATTTTTTTCATATAACGCGTTCAGGTCTATTTTTAATCCCGGCAACGGCTCTATGGAAGCGTCGAGCCGCAGGTTATGGGTTTTGTTGTAGATGGCCGGGTTGATATTGTTTTCGTTCAGGACAAGAAGATTGTCGTTCTTTAATTTCTCCACGAACCGTTCACCGCCCTCAAAGCCAAAGGCAAATCCCAAGCCGGGTAACAGCCCATTTGGCGTTTGACGTTGCCCGAAAAAATCGCCGATCATTCCTTCAAATCCGGGAATGTCGCTACGTGTCCTGTATCCCCAATTGATGCTTATACTCCGGAGCATCATCAGTGCCTGCGCTGCATATCGGGGAATATCCTGCCGGGTGCTGTTCCATACACCGGATGAGTTATCGGACTGGCGTGTATGTCCTCCGCCGGCAAAGCGGCTGTTCGTCTCCCGGAGAAAGGGGATTTTATTGTAGAGGGATACCAGGTTGAAGCGGTTGTTGAGTGTGAAAGAAAGGTTATTCTGCAAGAAATTGCCTATCCTCTCGTCCTCTATCATGGCGCCCCGTTCCCAACTGTAGCGGGAATGGTATGCCGCACTGGAACCTATCCAGTCGAGCCCCGGAATATGGGCGAATGGGAGGATATATGTCACATCTGCCGTCTGTGAATAATTCAATGGCTTTCCCAATTCCCGGATACTCTGCATTACCGAATCTTTCCATATTGCATAATCGCTTCTGTTGATCTCTTTGTTTACCTGCAGATAGGGTTCCTCGATCTCGGCGATGGTTCCCGAGCGGAAAGCAGTCTTCAGGTTACGTGTCAGATCCCAGGTGATGGAGATATCACGGTTCCAGAAGAAATTGCTGCTGAACGACAACTGTTTCTGTTCCGCTTGTGAGCCCCCTTCAGTATACGCATTCAGGTCGCGTAGCTGCACCTCTTCATAGTGGTGTACCAGATCGGAACTGAGCCTGATATTGTTGGGCAGGTAGTTGAAGTTGAGTGCCCGGAGCGGTTTTGTCCAGGCGGAATTAGCATTGCTGTTTCTGAACGGCTCCCATGTTTTTGTCTGAGGCGAGTAATCATAATTAGCCTGTAGCCTGAAATCTCTTTGGTTCGCGTATTCGGTATCGGGGCTCCGGCGCTGGGTTTCGTTGCGTGCATAGGTGAAACTGAAATTAGCCGGATCATAGGGCATCGGTTGTTTACTTTTGATATCTATCTTCACATTGGTGAGGCTAAGGCTTATGTCTTTTATTCCGGTAGTAGCAATCCGCCGTATTGAGTCGCGCAGAAGAGTTGTAGTGGAATGTTCAAGGGATTCTGAGAGCAGGATGTCCTGGTTAAATGGGTCATATAGGGGAGTTGTAAGCTGGTTCGAGTAGGAGAAATAGAGTGGCACCGACAGTTTGGCCTGTTTAGGCAGGAAGCGTCCTATCTCCATGTTTAATACCCATTGTACCGATGTGTAATCGTCATCGCGCCGTTCCATCAGGCTTTGGTTGAGCGCGCCGAAACCGGCTGTTTCTTTCCGGCCGGAGAAACTGACCGTACCTATATCGGAAAGTGCCAGTTGCACGTTTCCCTGTGCCGCCCAACCTCCTTTCTCGTCGAATTCGCTCATTCGCAGTTCATTCACCCATATTTCTGCCGACCGGGGGTTGTCCGCGTTGTTCCTGATACCGATCATCACTACTTTCACTTCGGCCAGTGACGGATTGCCGGTGATGGTGATCCTGTTTTCCTGCTTCTCCGGATCGGGACGGGAATAAGGAACAAAAAAGGAGACATTGTCATCATGCTCTTTGTCAGCATTACGGGCTAATTTCAGGTCGGTTAGCAGTGAAAGCGGGAAGTTGAACATGTTCTCGCCCGGCCATACTTTCTCCTGATCCGCCACGTTGTTGGAACTGTATTGTCCCTCCGGGGTGAGCCGCAGCGGAATCTCATATTCGTAGTAATTGTTCCTGTAGTCTGATCCTAACCGCAGGAAAATAGAGAGATCACCATCCTGCAACGTGCCCGGATCTTCGGGTACCCGTTCCGTATGGACAAACATCTGCAGGCGTTTGTACCGGCGCAGGTCGTACATGCTGTTTTTATAGACCGCGCGACTGTCGTCCGGATCGAGATCGGTTACTTTCAACGAGAGCGATTGTTCATTTTCCTGTCGTAGTTGGGGTTGCCCCGGATCGAGTATACGGGTGACGCCGGGTGGAAGGATATAGTTGACCGGTGTGCGGCGGCCGTTCTCCTCAATATTGACCGTGGAAATATCCATATTGCCCGATCCGGTAACTGCTCCCCCCGAGGCGAGGTCGTTCCGGTAGTTCCGCCATTCGCTCCGTTTCAGGTCCAATGTGGCAAAACGCAGGAATTGTGGTTCTTCGAACCCAGTAAGAAACATACGCATAAAACGGATGTTATTGAACCCTTCGATATTGCCTGTCTTTGCCTGGTATTCCCGGATAGGGATTTTGAACTGGTACCAGGTGACCTTTCCGTCGCTACCGTTCCGCAGCCGTACGCTTGTTTCCCGTTTATCCACGATGAAATTGCTACCCACCTCCATTGCATCGGGACGGAGAGAGACTTTATACTGATAATAAGACTCATTCTCATTGAGGGTGTTGTCATTGTCGATGTCTTCGATATCAGGTGTGGCACGTGAAGCGGTGGAGTAAGAATTGCCATCTTCCGGTGAGAGTGAATTTCCTTCCATACCGTTGAAATACTTATATCGTTCAAGGATGCCCAACTGTTGCCTGTCCTGCTCCGCTCCCCTGTAATGGCGGAAGTTGTCACCCGCCGGGTCGTTGAGCGGTGAGTGGGTGTCGTCCTGCATCTGTGAAAGGGTTTCAGCCGACAGGTGGGTACGCAGCGTTTCCAGATAATCAATGTAAGTGGGGTATGATTTCTCTTCCTCGCTGCTCAACCCGTTCAGTCCCACATCCTGTAACCGGCGGGACTGGTCGCCTCCGGAATTATCAAAGGCATAGACGGTGGACTGACGTTTGGGATACTTTCCCCATACTGTGTAACCTATGGCTGTGGTGTCCCCGTCGACCGGCAATCCGTTTTCAAAGAATTTCTTGCCGTCTTTCAGCACATCTTCCGATATCTCCCCGAGGTTGAAATATAGGTCGCCCCCGCGTGAAGTCCCCAATGTATCGTTCACAAAAGGATCCATCAGCCAGAATTCTATGTATTCGATATTGGCCATTTCAAAATCACGGACATCCATCCGGCGGGTAATACCGCCCCAGCGACCCTGCGGGTTGAGTAATTTGCCCTCGCTGTCCACGTGAGTGTCTAAATTGTAGGGTCCCCGTTCGTTGGGATAGTAGGAGAGGTTGAGCACCGGAATAGTGGCAGGTTGTCCGAAATAAGCGTCCCTGCCGGGGAAGATCTCCCGCTCGTAGATCTCCCTTACACGGTGGTCAGAAAGTTGATCCACATCGTTCCTGATATGGGCAGGGGTAAGTCCGGAGTTCCGGTAGGTGAACATGCCGTCGATGTAGAACCACGCCAGTTGTGCCCTGTTTTTGCCATATTCGACATTGTTGGAGAGGGCTGCTTCGGGAAATAATCCGGTAGAGGTGTTGTTATAGGGTGTGGCGGCAAGTGTCCATCCGTACGGGTTGCGCAGGTCGATTCCCGAGGCGGAAGACTCGAAATCGTCGAGATAGGAATAACCACCCGTGTATTTGTTCTTGTAATGTCCGGCGATCAGATGGGCGAATTCCAGCCTGGTCGAGAGTTGAGAGGGGACGGTTGCTTCCACGAACGGCAGCATGTTGAGGAGGTTGGTCAGCGCGATAGATTCTTTTTTATAATCCAGGTTGAATCCCCATAGGGTATTTTTTGCCGACTCATCACCGAAAGCGGTCTTCATCACAACAGGTTTCTCGTAATAGTGCATCAGCGTAAGACCGGCGGAGAAATTTTTGGAGAAGTTGTAAAGCAGGTTCACTCCCATCAGTGTTTTGCGTTGCATCTGTGATGCCATTCTGTTTTCGAGTGTAACACTTACCGGTGTGCTCGCATCGATGATTGACCGGTTCATGATACGTACTATACCGGAGAGGTAATCCACGGTGTAATCCACTCCTTCGGTGAGGGGAATGCCGCCGGCGGTCACCCGTACCGATCCCCGCGGTACATTCATCGCGTTGAGGTTGATCTCCGCCCCTGATGAACCTCTGTATTCTCCACTCATACGAAACTTGTTCTTTTCCGGCACCTGCCGTGCAGCGGTGAGTGTGGAGTCATATAACTCCTGGTAGACAAACTGGTCTGCTACGACATCGTTACCGATCTTCTCCCGCAGGTGCGAACCGAATGGCTCCGTAACCGGGAAGATAATGCGCCCGTTCCGGCTATCAATGGTATAACCGTCCAGAAAATCGAAGATACCGTCGGGGTAGGGATCATTGCGTGAATTGAGCCTGTCGAGGTTCATCACCTGTAATAACAATTTCTCCTCGATACCGCTGTTGGGGAGATAGTTCAGATAGACACCGGTGGTATCGCTCTGATAGGTAATCTGTAACTTAAAATGTTCTTTCTGCAAATCATAAGCACTGTAGCCAACCGAGTAAATATTCTTCATCATTAAGTCCCATGTATATGCCCTGGGAGAAAGTGAAACCGGTTTCAGCAATTTTACGAAGAGCGCCCCGCCCCCCACGTCGTTCGAAAATTCACCCACCTGGTACACCTCCCCGTTGCGGGTGTATTCAAAAGCGACTGCCAGTACTTCGTCCGCCTGCAACGGCATTTGAAGCGATATATACCCTAACTGCGGCTGGAATGTGTATTCCGACGGATTAAGAAGACGTGCATTTTCGAGTTTCTCGTAATCGACGCCACGGAGTATGTTGCCTGGTAAAACATTATCGGTGGTGGTGATATCCCTTGCACCGGCATAAGCGGTGACAAGTTGATCGTATAAGGTGTTGACCCGGTTATGCGGGTACTCTTCCCCTCCCTGCGGTGTCCAAAATGGGTTGTGTATGGTGTTGTATTCCCCCAGGTCGGCAAATGCCACCAGATTTCTTACCTGGTCATAGTTACCTTGCTTATTAGTGACCCATACCTCCATCCGGGTAATCGATACCGGTGATTGTATATAAGGTAACTTGCTCAAGGCATGGTCGTATGATTCCCTGAAGTAGTATCCCAGGAAAAAGTGCCTGTTCCCGTCATATTGATCTGCATTGAACTCGAACGGCGTGGTCTGTACTCCACCGCGGCTGTTCACCGTCTGCGTTTCCGATTGTTGCTGGGAGAACAGGGTATTGACCTGCAGTTTGCCGAACTGCAGGTCTGCTTTTATACCGAAGAGTGCCGTCCCGCCGTTGATAAGTGAATTGGTGGTGGTCATACTCACATTCCCTGCCTCGATATTACGGATGATCTCATCTTCATCGCCTTGATAGGCCAGTTTTATCTGCCGGGCATCCATATCGAAAGTGGCGTCGCTGTCGTAGTTGATATCGAAATTGATTTTATCGCCTACCTGCGCGTTCATATTGAGTTGGATCTGCTGGTCGAAATCGAACCGGTTGCGTTTCCGTGCCCTTTGCGGCAGGGTGGGATTGTCGGTGACATCCCTTTTTATCCCGGTCGATATCTCCATGGAGCCTTGGGTAGTAAGCCGTATTCCACCGGGACCAAAAATGTTGGCACCCTGATTATTTCCGGCACGTCGACGTGAAAGTGGAGTGGGGCGAAGGGGGGGGGACTGCTATTGGCTGAAGCGTTAAGTTCCCTGAAACGATGGGTTTGCATCTGTTTCAGGCTGTATTCCAGATACTCCGTCGGTGTCAAAACAAGGGGTGTGTCGATCACCATGTCGCCAATCATCCGTTCAATGATATAAAGATCTGTCTGATGGTCATATCGTACCGTGGTCCGGACTATTGGAGACTGGGGGAGTGGGAGACGGGGAGACTGGGAGACGGGGGGAGTGGGGGACTGGGGTGATAAGGTGCCCGGGAAAAACGGACACAGGAAATAATAAGCGCACAAGATAATAAATACGCGAACTTCGCACGGCTTTCCTGAAAAAAAACGGGAGATTGCCGTATCGATAAGAAAGAATATGTAGTCAATTTTTCTCAGAGAAACAACAGCTTAACAGGATTTATTTATTCAAATCCGTATTACGCAATCAGTCTGTTATAATCTCTTCAGTGCTTCTTTAATTACGGCCTCCACCGGTAATGCGGGTGAATCCTTCAATATCTTTGATACTACTTTCTGTGAAGCGGATTGTACGAATCCGAGCATCACCAGTGCAGATACTGCCGCATGGCCGGTCTCGGAAAGGTCGCTTTTCGTGGGTAGTTGAATGGTTCCGCTTTCGTCGGTCATTTTGATCTTGTCTTTCAAGTCGACGATAATCCTTTGTGCCGTCTTGGCTCCGATTCCTTTTACCGACTGCAGTACGGTGGCATTCTCGGTGGCAATCACATTTTCCAGTTCCTTTGAATTGAGGGAGGACAGGATTATCCTTGCGGTGCTGGGACCTACGCCTGATACCGAGATAAGGTGAAGGAACAATTCCCGTTCATGTTTATCCCTGAACCCGAACAACACATGGGCATCCTCACGGATGGACTCGTATACGTAGAGTTTTGCCGTAGGTTCCTGGCTGATCGCACCGTAAGTGTTCAGCGAGATATTCAGCTGATAGCCGATGCCGCCGCATTCAAGTGTCACATTGGTCGGAGTAAGATCCGTCACCTCCCCTTTGATATAATCTATCATTTTAATTGTATTGAGTTCAGACTATTTGCAGTAACGGCAGAACCCTGCTTACACAGCATCTGTCCATGTTACATGATGAAATAGTTTTAACAGGTTGATTACGTAATACCGCTGTTATAACGGTAAAATTAAAAGAAAAGTATATGGGAGCCCCGCAAAATATCTAAAGGTCTTCCCGCTTAACCACCTAACCACTTAGGCACCTACCCACTTAACCACATAGGCACCTTTCCACTAAAACAAATGTCCCTTCGCCAATCCTCCTTCGCCGGTTTCCTTATAGAGTGAAGGCAGGTCATGCCCCGTCTCCTTCATTACATTTACTACACGGTCGAACGAAACCCTGTGGATCCCGTCGGTGAACGACGAATAGAGGTTCGCATCCAGGGCTCTTGCGGCAGCATAAGCATTCCGTTCGATACAAGGGATCTGTACTAATCCGCATACCGGATCGCAGGTCATTCCCAGATGGTGCTCCAGCCCCATCTCCGCCGCATATTCTATCTGGGCGGGACTTCCTCCGAAGAGTTGGCTGGCTGCCGCAGCGGCCATCGCGCAGGCAACGCCTACCTCTCCCTGGCATCCTACCTCTGCACCGGAAATAGAGGCATTCTCTTTCACGATATTGCCTACTAACCCCGCCGTAGCCAATGCACGAAGCATCCTGTTCCTGCTGAAACTGCGGCTCTCTTCCAGGTGGTAAAGCACTGCCGGTATTACCCCGCACGAACCGCACGTAGGTGCGGTGACGATTTCGCCGCCCGATGCGTTCTCTTCCGATACCGCCAGGGCATAGGCAAAAACCCGGCCCCGCGATTGCAACGACGCCTTATATCCCTTGGCCTTGATAAAGTAGCTTGCCGCCTTGCGATGCAGATTCAAGGGCCCTGGTAGTACTCCCTCATTATCGAGTCCCCTTTCCACGGCAGCTTTCATCACTTTCCATACCTCTGCCAGGTAATCCCAGATTTCTCTGTCTTCATGCTCTTCCACATATTCCCAATAGCTTTTACCGGTTTTTTCGCACCACTCCATCACCGCTGTCATCGTGGTCATGGGGTAGATATCTTTTCCTTCATTTCCGGTTACACCAATAGTCTTCTCACCATCGGAAATTTTACCACCACCTACACTGTAGACGGTTTGTGAAGCAATTGTCCTGTCATTGCCGTCATATGCTTCCAGTTTCAGGGCATTGGGATGGAAAGGCAGGAATGTTTTCGGTAACCAATCTATAGTGGTGGGTGCAACCGGTTCCAAAACGCCCAGAATCGCTTCGTCGGTCAAGTGCCCTTTGCCCGTAGCGGCCAGGCTTCCGTAAAGTGTGACAACAAATTTCTTTGCTTCAGGATGATCTTCGGAAAACATGGCTGCTGCTTTCTTGGGCCCCATAGTATGACTGCTTGATGGCCCGTTCCCGATGCGGTAAAGTTCTCTGATCGATTGCATGGACAAATGTGAAATTATATTTCTATACTCTTTGCAAAGGTAATGATTAATTCCATGCGGAAAAAGAATTCTCATAAGCCGCCACCTGATATTAATATGGCTGTTTTTGGATATTTTTGTACCTTTGGAGTTTAAAAATCAAATTAAACTCTAAATATTTCAGTTCATTTTCTGAACGGAGAAAAACGTTCTGGAATACATTGCTCGTTTAGTTAAGCAAAATAGTTCAAGAAGAAAGAATGGGTGCGAAGAAAAAATACAGTTATGATATTGAGGCGCAGGATATCGATTTCCGGCGTAGGGTTTCGTTAAGGTCGCTCACCAATATGATATTGATGACAGCCGGACGGAATGCGACTGAGAACGGTTTCGGCCTGCTGGAGTTGCAGGAGGAACACTATACCTGGGTGCTGTCGAGGTTAGTGGTCGACATGGAACGTTTCCCTACCGAACAGGATTCATTTTCTGTGGAGACATGGATAGAACATGTGGGGACTGCGTTCACCACGCGTAATTTCCGGATGAGGGATGGTGCCGGGGCGGTAATCGGGCATGCCAAATCCCTGTGGGCCGTCATCGACATGCGTACACGTCGCAGTGTGCCGTTGGATACTATCCCTGCGATGCAACAATTTATCGTGAATGAAAGTGTTCCGGTAGATGAACCGGGTAGGATTGCCAATGTGGAAGGAGCGGCCGCCAACAGTTTCACCGTGAAATACAGTGAAATAGATGTCAATGGACATGTCAACAGCTTGAATTATGTACAGTGGCTGTCAGATTGTTTTTCGCTCGATTTTTACCAGGAACATTATATCCGGCGGTTTGAGATCAACTTCCTGAAAGAAATCACTTACGGTGACAGTGGAGAAGTCCATCGGCAGATGATTGCTCCCGATGATTATCTTTTTCAGGTTGAAACAAAAGAAAAAGGAGTCGCCTGTCGTGCCCGTATAGTATTCTTTCCCCGTTAATTTTTTCCTCCGAAGTTAAATACGATAGGGATTGCTCCGGGTGATTTAAGGACGGTATTACCTACAGTCAGTTTGGGCCATAGCTTTACAGTCACAGAGGTCTCGTTGGGAGTGATACCGAGGAAGGCACTCATCTCATTGGTGACCCGCTGTTGGGAATAGCGATTCATTACATTCTTCAAATCTACGCTGACGGGGATGGCCACTACTTTGGTCTCTCCCGGTTCAATACGGATAGGGATATCCATTTTCCCTTCCACAAATTCCATCTCGTTGATTTGTATGGCATAATCCAATGCATCAAGGAAAGCGGCGTTTTTATTGGGATTGGTCACATCCATATTGAGGGTCATGCTAAACGGTATAGTTTGCATGGAAGATCCTCCGGCCAGCGCGGTGGCTATGGACGCCAATTTCGATACCGAGATGGCGGAAGCGTTTCCTAAATTTATTCCCGCCAGTTGAATATTGTCTAATGAATGGTAGCGGTATTCACTCTGTGAAAGTTGGTAGGCTCCTCCGATTCTATTTACTACGTCGCAGCCGTTGAACAGGAGGGCTACACTGAGGAGCAGGATCATCTTCTTCATGTGATTGAATATTTATTCTTTATTTAATAGTCACCATGGTAGCTCCGTAGCCATATTCACGAAAAGAGGCGTCCTGGTGAAAACATTTTGGATAATTCTTTTTTAACTCTTTGATGAGGGCATTTCTAAGCACACCATCACCTTTACCATGGATAAATACAATTTTGTGGTTTTTACGATGAATATATTCATTCATCACCTCATTGAATTTACTCAACTGATATTCCAATATTTCTGCATTATTCATTCCCGCGGTGGTGTCGAGCAACTCGTTAATGTGAAGATCGACTACGGTCGTTTCCTCTTTTTTTACTTTTTCGATCTGTGCCTTCCGGGGCCGGTCGTCCTGTCGCTTTTTTTCTTTCATAGCCTGCTCCAGAGCGTCGGTAGGAATGCGGAGTTTATCTTCCGGGATATCGTTCCGTATGATGAAACAGGTAAGGGCATCGTCCTCGAAATAATCGTTTTCGTGAAAACTGTGCAGCTTATAGAACTTTACAGTATCGATACGGAGTTCTACCGAGCAGGGAGGCTTTACATTGAATGGCTTGTTTCGTTTGAATGCGATGAATTGTACGGTTATCCTCTCTATCTCATTCAGATCTCCTTTTTCGAGTTCCTCTAAAAAAAATTTGGTGTTGGGTTCGATAAGCCCGCTGTAACGGATTTTCTCAGAATTCCCCTCACGGCTCATATAGTTAAAAAAGAGGTAGTAATTACTGTCGTTCACGAAATAACATTCGTAGGTTGTGGACGACAGGTTCTTTATATCCATGGGAAGCCATGCCAGGCAGGCGGTGATCTTTTCACCTTCCGGCGTTTCTTCGGGAAGTTCTTCCTCTTTGGGCTTTTCCCTGTTTGCCGTAGTGTTGGTTCCTGGGGTATCCTGTGTGGTAGCGTAAGGAACTTCCTCCTCTGACGGTGACTGTGTGAGCTTTTCGTTCCCTGCAGGTTGTACTACGACACATTCCGAAATCAACACCGGCACGTCGAAACCATGTTCGTCTTCAACGATCACCACCTGTTTATTCCGGAATCCTTTTACGGTTCCTCCCCCTACTGTATTGAGAAACCGCACTGTGTCCCCTATTGATAATTTATTCATGCAATCTTTTTTGTTATGCGTTGCAAAGTTGATTAATTTTGCGGAATAAATGCATTAATTATTACGAAAAATCATTTTTCTGATAGTGAAAAAATGTAAGATTTGGGATTTGGGAATTAAAAGTGACTTCTCCACTTCTTAACTTCTCCACTTCTCAAAAAAGAGAATTATGCAAAAAGAGAATATAGCACAACTGCAAATATCCCGATATAATTATCCTCTTCCCGACGATAGAATCGCGAAATATCCCCTTGAACAAAGGGATACATCCAAACTGTTGGTGTACGGTGGTTCGGGGATCCATACCTTTCGATTCGGTGAATTACCGGAGTTGCTTCCGGAAGGGAGTCTGCTCCTGTTCAATAACACCCGGGTGATTCATGCCCGGTTGTTATTTCACAAGGAAACCGGCGCTCAGATCGAGGTATTCTGCCTCTCCCCGCATATTCCGGCGGACTATGTGGTGAGTTTTCAGCAACGCCGCCAATGTTCCTGGCATTGTATGATAGGAAATGCCAGGCGTTGGAAAGATGAACCGTTATCGATGGATATACCTGTCGATGGAGGTTTAGTGCGATTGAAGGCCGAAAAAGGCAGTACAACAGGAAGTGATACAATCATACAATTCTCCTGGGATAATGGGGAACTTACCTTTTCAGAACTGTTGGAAATAGCAGGGAAGCTTCCCATCCCTCCCTATCTGAACCGTCCTTCGGAAGCGAAAGACGATGAGACTTATCAAACAGTCTATTCCCGCTCTGAGGGCTCTGTAGCGGCACCCACGGCAGGATTACACTTCACGGAAAAAGTGATGAAGGAACTCCGTGAAAAGGGAATCAAGATGGGTGAAGTTACCCTCCATGTTGGAGCAGGGACCTTCAAGCCCGTGAAAAGTGAAACGATAGCAGGCCATGAGATGCATACCGAATTTATCTCGGTACCGAAAGAGACCATTGAGCAATTGTTACACCATTCCGGAAAAATTGTAGTGGTGGGAACCACTTCAATGCGTACCGTGGAAAGCCTTTATTATATTGGGAGAAGGCTTTTTGCAGGTGCTGATATTACAGCTGGCGACCTGGGGGTGAAGCAGTGGGAACCCTATGGAGATACCGTTGAGATCACTCCGGAACAGGCGCTTCTCAATATTTTACACTATCTTGATGAAACCGGACAGCAACGGCTCATCTCTTCCACGCAACTAATGATTGCCCCTGGTTATACATTCCATTATCCCGATGCGATCATCACTAACTTTCACCAACCTCAGAGTACATTGTTACTGCTCATTTCAGCATTTGTGGGTGATGATTGGAGTAAGATATACAACTATGCACTGGGAAACGATTACCGGTTTCTGAGCTATGGCGATAGTTCTTTATTGTGGAAACGGAGAAATGGAATTCAAAAAGAGTAAATAACCCTGTTTTTTGGTTAAAAATTTCGTGGAATGCTGATTTATACCCTCTTTTTTTTGTATCATTGCATCGTTTAATTAAAAAGTCAGTTCAGTTGGTCGCTAAAGTAGTCACTAAAATTGTCCGTATATTCGCCATAATCATTGTCAGTATTGTATTGTTGAATGTAATACTTGTCATTACTTTCAGTATTCCTGCTGTACAGAAGGGTGTGGCTAACGTGGCATTGGACAAATTCAGGCCACTCATTGGAACGAAAGTCGAGTTGGAGGGTATCCGTATCCGCCTTATTAATACCGTGGAGTTCGATGGGATTTATCTGGAAGACCAACAGCAGGATACCTTGTTGTATATTGGTAAAATTGCAGTCCGTATCCATGCCATGGATCTTTTAAGGAATAAGGTGACGGTACACAAGGCGGGCATTGAGAATTTCACAGCCAATATACACCGTGCGTCGCCGGATGACCCCTTCAATTTCCAGTTTATCATTGATGCCTTTGCCAAAGAGGATACGATAAAGGTGGAAAAAGAGAAAAAGCCATGGCATATTACCGCTAACGAAGTGATATTGAAAGATGGAAAACTCCGGTACAATATACACTCGGTTCAGGAGACTCCCGGTGCCTTTAATGTCAGTCATATAGATCTGGAAGATTTTAACTTTAAGGGAAAAGCGGATTTTCTGAGCATGGAAAATATGCAGGCGGAAGTGAGCCTGCTCAGTTTTCTGGAAAAGAATGCCGGCCTCTCGCTTAATAATTTGAGGGCGCGAATGAAGGGTGAAGGCTCTTTGCTGAGTAGTGACGGGGTGACTGTCAATATGAACGGGTCACGTATCCAGGTTAAGGATGCTTCTTACGATCTGGAGTCGAAAGCATTTTCCCTTACCGCGGAAAGCAAGCAGACCGATCCGCGCGATATAAATATTTTTGTGCCACGTTTTGGGGATCTTGACAAGCCTGTCTCATTTGAAGTCAAGGCGGAGGGAGCATTGCCCCGGGTTGAGGTGAACAATTTAGGCTTCCGGTATGGTCCTGATACGGAGATTAATCTTTCCGCATCGATCTCCGATTACAGTGACATCAATAATGGAGAATTGCATGTGAATCTTAGGGATCTGTATGTTTCCCAGGAAGACCTGCAGACGTTAATCCGCATTGGTGCGCCGGACTATACTTCTCCCGACGCATTGGTTGCTATGGGCGATCTCAATCTGCGGATGAAAGCTGACGGGGAGTTGAAACAATTCCTCTACGATGGAGAAGTAGTTACCGGCCAGGGGAATGTGACTCTCAATGGAACCGGGCGTATCGGTGGGCAATTCAAGCGCCTTGTTTTTGAGGGGCCTGTGAGGGCCAATAATATAAAAGTGGCTAATATCATAGGGGATGGTGCCGGGGTAGGCAATACTACTCTGGATGCAAATATCAAATTATCCGTCATTCAAGACTCAACGATTGCGGTAGCTGCCGATGGCCAGATTGAATCTACATCATTCAAAGACTACCATTACGGCAATATCTTCTTCAATGGGGTGTATAGCGGTGATAATATTGTGGCTGATATCCATACCAATACCGAAAGGAACGCGTTTAACCTCTCCGGTGATATTACATTCGGTGAATTGATGAAATATACTGTAAAGGGTGATGTGGAACGTCTCGATCTGTCGCCTTTCGTGGCGGTTGAGAGCTGGAAAGATCCTTATCTCAAGGTGAATATCGATGGGAATCTCTCGGGTAGTTCGTTGGATGACCTGGTAGGTATGGTGGTGATTGATAACCTTTCTCTGGCCGATAGCAACTTCTTTTATAGTCCCGGCGCTATCTATCTCCAGGCATTGGCCGACGAGGGTGAAGGAAAAAAGATAGAGATCAGCTCTTCTTTCCTCGAAGGGAATATCACCGGCGACTATTATTTTTCGACCATTGGGGCTGAACTGATGCGGGCAATTCATCCTCACCTCCCTTCTGTAATAGTAGAGAAGGATAATCAACAGCCACAGCCGCCGGAAACAGGTAAGAATAATTTTCAACTCAATATCCAACTTCAAAATACGGAAGATCTCTCTTATGCGCTTTCACTTCCTTTCTATAATGTGGAACCGGCAACCATTTCCGGCCGTGTGGATATGACGGCCGACGAATCGCTACGCATCGACGCGCACCTTCCCCGGGTAATGGTAGGAAATAATGATATCCGGGAGACGAAGGTGGGCCTGCTCAACCGCACGTCTGACCTGAAACTGGATGTGAACAGTTATCTGGTACAAAATAACGGATATGTTAATCTAAAACTGAATAGTGATGCAGTGTCGGATTCGTTGAATAACCGCTTGTCGTTCGATATGAAGCAAAATAATACCAACTCCCGGGGAGATCTGTTGGTGGCGATAGGATTCCGGCGTGATAGTGAAGACCAGTTGGCGATGGACATCCGTATCCCTCCTGCCAGAGTCCTCTTCAACAATAAGCAAATCGATTTCAATGATGCATCCATCGCTTATAGCAAAGACCGTATTGGGGTCTCCAATTTCGGTATCCGGGAAGATAATATGCTCTTGTTGGGGATAGATGGGGTAGCATCGAAGAGCGAAGCGGATAATATCCGTATCTATTTTAATAATACGGAGTTGGCAAATATCCTTAATGCGTTTAATGTAACTAACTTCGCTGGGTCTATCAATGGAGATATCTATGTGCGCCAGGCATTGGATAATCCAATGATCCGCACTGAAGAGCTCCGGGTGGAGAATATTACCGTGCATGGTGACACTATTGGCACGTTCCGTATCGATGCGGACTGGGACAACATCCTTTCCGGACTTAATTTGAATGCATGGCTGGAGGATGGGGGAAAGCGCAGCCTCGATGTAAAAGGATACATTCCTACCGGCGATAACAGCCCATTCCCGATGGATGTGAACCTCTCCATAGCTGATTTTAAACTGATGGCCATCCAGCCGTTGACCACAGGTATTTTCAGCGAATTGAACGGGCATTTGAATTCTAATATACACGTTACCGGTACGCTTTCTGAACCGATAACGGAAGGATGGCTGGGAATTGATGAGGGTATGATGAAGGTGGCATTCACCAATGTGACCTATTACGTATCCGATACCATAGAGATCAGCAGGGACAATGTGGGGTTGAAAGACTTGGTGATCCGTGACCAGAACAACCATACCGCTACATTGAATGTGAGCCTGTCCCATACTAATTTCGGACGGATGGTCTATAATGCAGGCATCCGCCTCAACGATTTCATGCTGCTGAATAATTCCAACCGTACCGACCTGATGGCTTACGGCAGCCTGAAACTGTCGGGAGAACTCAATGTGACGGGATCTCCTGCCGGCATATTCGGTAATGGGAATCTGACCAGTTCAAGTAAATCCGATGTTACCGTTGTACTTCCCCAAACGGCAACAGCTACGCAGTATAGCGGTATAATCTATGTGGATAGTAAAGTAAAGGAGCCTGATTCACTGGCATTTTTGCGTAAAAATGAAGAATCATCCGGAGGACAACTCAACACGAATGTGTCCCGCGGTATTCCTATTGTGATGGCCATCACAGTGAACCTGACTCCGTTGCTCGAAGCCGGAGTAGTCCTCGACCCGACTACCGGGAATGCGCTTCAGGTGAGTGGTGAGGGTGAACTGAATGTCAACTTCAACTCAAGATCCACCCCTTCGGTATTGCTTTATGGGGATTATGTGCTAAATAATGGAAAGTTTCATTATAACCTGCAGAATCTTCGTTCGATAGAATTTAATATTCGCGAAGGAAGCAAGCTCACGATGGAAGGTAACCCGATGAATACGCAGTTCGATGTAACTGCTTACCGCCCTGTAAGGGCAGATTTAGCCACACTCAGTTCTACATTCACCACCGAGCTGCCTAATACCCGGGTGCCGGTGAATGCAATACTCCAAATCAAAGGTAACCTGCAAGGGATGGACCTGCAATTTGATGTTGAATTACCGGAGAATTCAAGCGATGTGCAACAGCGCGTGAAAAGCTTTATGACAAATGAAGAGGCGAGGATACTTCAGGTGGTGTACCTGGTGACCACCGGCAGTTTTATGCCAACCGATGGGGGTTCTACTGATATGAATTTCGGCTCGTCGATGGTCACAAATATCGCAGCCAGTACGCTGTCCAAAGGGTTGGATGCCCTCTTTGCCAGTGCGTTGAGGGACAACTGGTCGATCAGTACCAGTCTGGAATCGGTTGACGGAAGTCTCGAAAATGTAAGGATGGGAGTGGATGTCTCCACCCGTTTGATGGACAACCGATTGCGTATAAACACTAACCTGAGCTATGGAGATAACAGTATGCTGGTGGAAGGCCAGCAGCAATTCCTGGGAGAATTCGAACTGGAATATGATATCAACAACTGGCTTATGTTGCGAGCCTTTAACCGTGCCAACCAACGGTTTTACCGCCGTTCACTTACCACGCAAGGGGTGGGGGTCATGGTTACCAGAGAGGCCAAAGAGTTCAGGAAACTGTTCGATTTGAGGTTTACCAAACCGAAAGAGGAGGATTGATTCGGTTGTTATTCAATTGTTATTCAGTTGTAATTCGATTGTAATTCGGTTGTCGGTTGCACTACGCGCGAAGCGCGAATAACGTGAGCGAAGCGAACTAATAACTATTGAATAACGGTGAAGCCGAATAACTGTTATGATTCGGGGATGTAGTAAGATAATTGGTAATTATTAGTTTTTGTCGACTATTGTATGAGAAAATATATAGTAATTATATTGTGGATATGTATATTGGGCGCATGTAGTGTAACCAAGAAAGTGCCTGATGGGAGTTATCTTCTCAATAAGACTGATATAAAATCAGATGTGAAAGGTATCGGCTCATCCGCATTGAAGCCATACCTGCGGCAAAAACCCAATTCATCGATGATCTTGCTTGGAAGGGTGAAGCTGCATATGTACAATATCCCCAATGATACCTCTACATGGCTGGACAGGCTACTCCTCAAATATGGTGAACCGCCGGTGCTCTATAATGAGCAGTTGGCCGTTATTTCGGCAGAGCAGATCCGGTTACACATGAAAAATAAGGGATACCTGAATGCGGAGGTGGATACCGCCGTAGTGAAAAAAGACAAGAAAGCCAATGTCACTTATAATGTGACGGGCAATGAACCTCACCGTATCCGCACTTTTACCGATACCATTCATTCGGTTGATACCACCATCTACAATATCCTGAACCGAAGCAGGCAGCTTGCCCTGATGAAAGAAGGTGATATCTTTGACCTCTCTGTCCTGGAGGACGGAAGAGAACGGATGACTACCATGCTGAGAAACAGGGGATATTACAATTTTTTGAAGGATAACTTTTATTTTATTGCGGACACTACCGTAGGAACAAACCATGTGGATGTGACACTTTCACTCAACAATCCTTCCGATTCAACTCGCCACCGGCAATACTATATAGGGGATGTGACCGTGATCAACGGGGTGGATCCGGTTCTCTTGCAGGATTCTGTCCGTCGTTCTTCTTTGGATTTGGATACGGTGGACTATAAGGGGATGAGGATCATTTCCGGGAAAGAGCGTTTTTTGCGCCCACGGGCAATATATTATAATACTTTTTTGCGTCCCGGACGACTTTATGCCGACAGAGTGATGGAGCGCACTTATGCGTCCCTCAATGGCATGGGACCGATCAACCAGACATCGATTAATCTGACGCCCACCATACGGAACGACTCGGCATATATCGACTCAAGGATTACTCTCTTTCCGGGAAACCTGCATTATATACAGTTCGGAGTGGATGGAACCAATTCGGCGGGGGATCTTGGTGTGGCAGGGAATGTGAGTTATGAGCACCGTAACTTCCTGAAAGGAGGAGAGACATTCCGTGTCCAGTTGAATGCGGCTTACGAATTTATTACCTCCGACAGTCTGAATCTTCTTGATAACAGTTTCTATGAATATGGTATAGAAACATCACTCTCCATCCCGCAATTACTGCTTCCCTGGATGATAAGACAACTCAGGGACCAGCCCTCGGCATCGACTGAATTCTCTGCGGGTATCAACTTTCAGAAACGGCCTGAATACCTGCGCCAATTCTTTAACCTCTCTACCCGTTTTCAATGGGCATCCCATGAGTGGCGATTACAACACATGCTGGAACCGGTAGGGGTTACCTACATAAGGATGCCCTGGAAATCCAAAGAATTTGAAGAACTTTACTTCAATGAGGATGTTAATCCTATCCTGCGGTATAGTTATGATGACCAGTTGATCGTACGAAGTGCATATACCCTTAACTATAGTAACTTCAACCGTCTTGGACGGCGGAGCATGCCGACTGTCCCTTTCCGGATCCGCTCGGGCATCGAAGTGGCAGGATGGTTGCCCCGTATCGCGACGAGTCTGGGAGGTGGCGAAGTGAATGACAAAGGCTTCCATACATTTTTCAAACAACCTTATTCGGAGTATGTGAAAGGTGATTTCGATATTGCCGCTTCGTATGCCTTTGATGACAGGAATACTATTGCTTCACATATTGCCGTAGGCCTGGCGTATCCCTACGGGAATTCAAACGTATTACCTTTTGAAAAACGCTATTTCGGCGGAGGGGCGAACAGCGTGAGAGGGTGGAGTACCCGTACCCTGGGGCCGGGTACTTATAGTAACGATACGATTACGGGTTCCGATTTTGGACGTAAGATCGGAGATGTGAAACTCGATTTCAGTATAGAATACCGGCACAAGCTGACCAATATGTTTGAACTGGCCGCCTTTGTCGATGCCGGGAATATATGGACGATCAAGGACTATATGGAGCAACCCGGCGGTATGTTCCGGTGGAATAGTTTTTATAAGGAACTGGCCGTAGCATACGGACTTGGGGTGCGTTTAGATTTTAATTTCCTATTGATCAGGGTGGACGGTGGTATGAAAGCACATAACCCCGGTCTTCCTGAAGGATCCCGGTGGACCATCTTTAAACCTGATTTCAGCCGCGATTTTGCCTTCCATTTTGCTATCGGTTATCCGTTCTGATGCCCATATCTCTGGTATCTGGAGTGCGCTGTTGGTCAAATGTTTATTCGGATGCGGAAAGGGCATTATTCATTTTAAAAGGAGAGTTTGGTTCCGGCATAATAATTTCTTGTAGGTGCAGGATTGAAAAAACGATTACCAAAAGCATTGATATCGTTCCCCAAGCTATATTTTTCGTTCAATAAGTTATCTACCCCAATAAAAAATTCTATTTGCAGTGATTGGTTTATTCTCCAATTCCGGTTACCTTTTAATTGAATCAGGTGAAACTTATCTGAAAAGACACTGTTTGCATCGTCCAACGGCATTGTCGAGGTGAAATTATGGGAAATATTCAATCCGATCTGTCTGGGAAAAATGATTGACAATGAATTTGTCCATACCCAATCCGGTACGGCGGTTACTCTGTTCCGGGAAAAATCGTGGCTGTTTACCTGATATTTTCCAAATCGGTAATGGTTGTAAGATACCGTGGACTGTAGACGCAGAGTTTGTATGAGCCTGTCAGAATGCATGGGTAGTAGGTAAGCCCAAATCGAGGCTTCAATTCCCTTTTGTTTTATTTCTCCGGCATTTACATAAAACTCAGCGCCATTGTTACGAAGATGCCTAACAATTCCATTGTCCATGGTGTAATTGTAGAGACTCACATCTGCAATAAATCTCCTTCCCACAGTTTCCCAACGTATCCCAATTTCGTAATTTACACCTGTTTCCGCTTCCAGATCAGGGTTGATAATGTTGTCAGAAGAACGTACTTCGGCTATAGTCGGAGGTGAATATCCCTTTGATATGGAACCTCGTATAGCTAAGCCTTCCCGGAGCAAATAAGAAGTGGCAATTCTTGGCATCCATATATTTCCGAATCCAATATTGCCATCAGGATCTGAAACTTCGGGATAACGCTGGGTATAGGAGATTTCGATCCGATTTAATCCTAATGAGGCTTCAATTGTCCATCGCCTGTATAAATGGATCATTGCGCGATAAAAGAAACTGCCCTGTGTATTATTTAAGTTGTCCTTTGCCTGTGGGGCGGTAGCTATACCCTGTTCATTATCGTAATTATCAATCCTGTTCCAACCTTTTTGTCCCTCAAAACCAAGTTGCATTTGCCATTGAATTTGTTCATGAACTATATTTTCATAGGAAAAGAGAGTACGGATACCCAGGTTTTTCTCTTTCCTGAATTCATAGTTGGTAATGAACGGATTTTTAAAGTCGGTATGTGAGCCGAAAACACTGATGGTATGGGATAACCTTTCACTGATCCGGATGTTGTGTACAATACCTCCGAAAAGAGTCTTATTGTATATACCAGCCTTTTGTTCTGTGGCAGAAGGTATGGATCCACTGGCGGGACGGGCCATCCTTGGATTTTCCTGCATTTGGCTTTCTGTCAGTCCACCCGGGGTGAGATAACCCAGATCGGTATATAAAGCGATAAATCTTAATTCGTTGTTTTTTGCATATTGCCATTTATGCGCTGTCTGAAAACTCTTTTTGTTCAAAGCCGTATTTTCCCGATAACCATCCGAGCGCGTAAACGACTGGTCTATCGAAAAAACATAGGTGTTGTTTACTTTTCGCTGAATGGAAAGTTGCTCTTGAAACAATCCGAAGGATCCTCCGTTCAATAATAGAGATATCTGGTTTTGAGGCATGTCAAATCCTTTAGGCTGAATGCGGATAACACCACCGGAATTGGCTCCGTAAAGTGATCCGTCGGGACCTTTTAACACGTGTATCGTGGATATGGCCCCCGGGTCTATTAAATTCAGGTAAGTATTACCCCCGGCATCCGTTAGAGGGAGGTTATCGATATATATTTTGACATTACGGATGCCAAATGGGGACCGGATGAGGCTACCGCGCATTGCCAGACGGTAACTTCCCGGCGAACGTTCTTCCATACGGACGCCGGCTATCGTGTTTAATGCCGGTAATAGCGTGGTACCCTGTTGTGTTTCGATGAGACCTGAAGAAATGGATTGCGCCGAAGCTGTTAACCCTAAGATCGGTTGTTGGTTGAAATAAGCTATCACTTCTACCGGTTCAAGTTCAAGAGATTGATTTTGGTATATACTGTCTGTTGTTTGCCCGTACAATATTGGGGTGACAGTGAAGATCGATATAATAAGCAAAAGTGAAATTATATGAGTCATTCAGTTTTAATCTTACCGTAATTAAATCCTTTAGCAGGTACTGTTCAAGCTATTGATAAATAGTAAAAACAAGTTTTTTTACCGCCTGGTTCAGATTTCAAAGATAGTCAAAATGGTATAAAATCAATTCCAAGTGTGTATAAAAGTAAATCTCCGATTCGTTATCAACGTTTATTCTCTTCATGCTTTTTGATAGACATGATGTTAAAAATATTATTTTATGTCAGAAAAATTGCTCTTTATTGATCAAAATGATTTAAATTTGCACTTAATATATCAAAAGATATTATTGGTGGGTTATCAAAGATGCAAAAGATATCATTATTGTCCTTTAATTATAATTAAAAAGAGTAGAGTATGAAAAGAAAGTTAATGATGTTATTGACCCTGTTTTTTGTAGGGATAGGGATTATTATTGCTCAAACGCAAGTACGAGGAGTGGTTGTGGATGAGACTGGGGAACCGGTGATCGGTGCCACCGTTCAGGTGAAGGGTTCTTCACAGGGGACGGTCACCGATATGGACGGAAATTTCAACCTGTCTGTGTCATCCGGAGGGAGGACTCTTGTTATTTCGTACGTAGGAATGCAGACGCAAGAGGTGCCCGCCACTGCAAATGTGCGGGTAGTATTGGTATCGGATGCAGCATTACTGGATGAGTTGGTGGTGACGGCATTGGGTATTAGCCGTGATAAAAAGGCATTGGGATATGCCGTGAGTGAGGTCGCCGGTGAAGAGATGATCAAGGCCCGTGGTGGTTTATCCAACCCGGTGAATGCTTTACAGGGTAAAGTGGCCGGTTTGCAGATATCAAGCGGTACCGGCTCAATGGGTGGATCGTCCAAGATATTGATTCGCGGGGTGACATCCATCTCCGGGAATAACCAGCCGTTGTTTGTGATTGATGGCGTACCGGTGGAAGGAACTGATTTTAACTCAACCGATACGCAGCGAGGCGGTGGTGGATACGACTATGGCAATCTTGTGCAGGATATCAATCCGGATGATATTGAAAATATATCGGTATTGAAAGGAGCCAACGCTTCGGCACTTTACGGTTCCCGTGCCAACAACGGTGTGATTATGATCACTACCAAAAAGGGAGCGAAAGGTGAAGGTCTGGGCGTTTCATTTAGCAGTTCCGTGGGTTTTGAAGTGGTCAATAAATTACCGAAATTGCAGAAGTTATACGGTGGTGGATCCAAGGAATCTTTTGGACAAGAGACCATTAATGGCAAGAACTATAATATTCCAGAATATGAGGTAGATGAAAGTTGGGGACCTAAACTGGAAGGACAGGAAGTTCTTTCTTGGTACGACCTGGCGAAGTGGGAGGCCGGTGGAAAAGTGGGAAATCCCACTACTTCCAGATGGGTAGCGCCCGAACATGATGTCAAAGATTTCTTTGAAACGGGGGTATCCTATACAAATAACCTTTCCATTTCACAGGCTACTGACCGCGCCTCTTTACGGTTATCGTTCACGAATACCGATTTAGAAGGTTATCTGCCTAACAGTTCAATGACCAAAAACGTGTTTTCATTATCGGGAACGACGACCAGTGCCGATCAGAAACTGGAAGCATTTACCAATGTGACCTATTTTAACTCGCGTGCCAAAGGACGTTCGGAAATAGGTTACGGTGATAATAATGTGATGGTGAAATTTGTACAGTGGGGACAGCGCCAACTGGATATGGCCCAGTCAAAAGATCTCTATATTATGCCTGACGGTTCGCAAGCTACATGGAATCGTGTGGCATGGGATGATCCCACCCCTAATTATAGCAATAACCCCTATTGGAGCCGTTATATGAATTATCAGAACGACTCGCGTAACCGTGTATACGGGAATGTAGGCTTTTCGTATAAGATATTACCGGAACTCAAATTCCAGTATAAGACCAATCTCGATTTCTTTGTCGACAAACAATACGAGCGAAATGCCGTTGGTTCCCAAGAACAATCCCGCTATATGGAAATTTCCCGCCAACAATATGAACTGAACCACGAGTTTATGTTAATGTATAACAATCACTTCGGAGATTATTCGTTGATTGCCAATCTGGGAGGAAATATAATGAATAGCCGCTATGAATATGTATATGGTGAAACGGTAGGCGGACTTGCCATCCCTTTATTTTATAATCTGAAAAATTCTATTTCTCCTGCGGATGCCTATAATTTATTAAGGAAAAGAGGAACTCATTCTGTCTTTGCCAACGTAAGCGCCGGTTGGAAGAATATGCTCTACCTGGAGGCAACGTTGCGTAACGATAAGTCCTCCACGTTACCGGACGGGAATAACTCATACTGGTATCCTTCGTTGACCGGTAGTTTTATTTTCTCTGAAATGCTGAAAGAACAGTCCGACTGGCTTTCTTTCGGAAAATTGCGTGCCGGTATCGCAAAGGTGGGTAACGATACGGATCCTTATAGGGTATTTACCACGTATACCCAATACACGAATATCGATTCCTCAACACCCGGTTACCGTTTGCCCAACACGTTGAATAATCCTGACCTGAAGCCGGAGTCTACTACTTCTTTTGAGGTAGGCCTCGAGATGTCTTTCCTCAATAACCGGTTGGGTTTTGATGTTACCTATTATTCAACCGAAACAAAAGACCAGATTATCCCATTATCGGTGTCAGGGACTTCAGGATATCTTAATAAGGTCGTCAACTCCGGTGTCATAACCAATAAAGGTGTGGAATTGGTGTTGAATGGAACCCCTGTGAAGACCCGTAATTTTAGTTGGGAAACGTCGTTGATGTTGTCATCCAATAAAAATAAGGTCAAAGAGTTGATAGATGACCTTGATTATTACCGGCTCGTAAATGCTCCGTTCAGCGTAGAAATTGGGGCACTGAAAGGTGATGCGTACGGTGTGATTATGGGGAGAAATTATGTCTTTGATAAAGATGGGAATAAGATGATCGATTCCGAAACCGGATTGTATCTGGCAACTGATGGGTATGAGAATTTAGGAAGCATTTATCCTGATTTCAGTGGCGGTTGGACAAACACATTCAGGATCGGCAATGTGGATGCAAGTATTTTGCTTGATTTCTCCAGGGGAGGCCATTATTTCTCCACTTCGTATATGTGGGGAATGTATTCCGGTATGCTGGAAGAGAGTGCCGCGAATGGAATTCGTGAAAATGGTATCTTGCTCAAAGGTGTGATTGACGAGAATGGCACCCCAAATACGACAATTGCCGACGGATATGATTATGCTGTTGATTATTACACAGGACCGGCAGCACAGTCGGTATTCAAGTCGGATTATATTAAGCTTCGGGAAATAAATGTAGGCTATACCTTCCCGTTGAATAAAGATAAATTCGTGAAATCGCTGCGCATCTCGGCTTATGGTCGTAACCTTGCGGTATGGGGCCCCGATACAAAGCATTTCGATCCCGAAATGATGGTTACCAGCTCCGGGAATATACAAGGTATAGAGGGTGGAGCTATCCCTTCTATTGCTAATTTCGGCGCAAGCGTAAGTCTCAAATTTTAATCAGGAGGACAAAAGATGATGAAAAGAATATATCAATATCTGTTATTAATAGCGCTCGGTTTTTCGGTTGTAACATGCGAAGACCTGGATACATTGAACCAGGATCCGAATAACCCGCAAGAGGTGCCTACGCATATGCTGATGAATGGTACTCAAAAATGGATCATGGATAACGTGTACGATGTGTGGTTCAGTGGACGACAGAATCTGCTTTATGCACAGTATTGGGCGCAGAGGAACTATACCGAGGAAGACCGGTACCAGATACGTGAATCTACCAATAATAATTATTTCAAATATTTGTATATGGGCATCGCAAACCTTGAGAAGATAATCAAACTGAATACCGATGAGGCCACAGCGGCTCCGAATTCGATATACGGGGCGAATGTCAATCAGATTGCCGCAGCGAAAATTCTCAAAGTGTGGCTGATGAACATTATTACCGATACATGGGGAAATGTTCCCTATACTGAAATTGCCGGTTTGGAAGATGGTGTGTTATACGCTAAATATGATGACCAGAGTGATATCTATGGCTGGATGTTAGAGGAGTTGACGGATGCGATAACGATGATTGACGAATCGCAGGAGGCGTTTGTCTCGGGAGATATTATTTATGGTGGCGACGCTTCTAAATGGAAGAAATTCGGGAACTCGTTGAAATGCCGCCTGGCCATCCATCTGTCCAAGGTGGATCCGGACTGGCGTACCTATATATCAGAGGCCATAGCAGACGGAGTATTTGAAGGAAACAGCGATGCGGCTGCATACAAATATTCCACCACAGGAACGGATTATTGCCTGTTTTATAGTGGATTCTTTGTAAGTAATCGGAATGATTTTACCATCACTAAACCGTTTGTTGATCTCCTTCAGGGAACGAAAGACGAGTTGAATGAAAAATCCCATCCCTGGGAAGGAACTGTGGATCCGCGGTTGAAAATGTATACAACTTCCGTGGAAGGTGCTTATAAAGGAATTCCTTATGGTATCCCGAGTGGAAATACCGCGACGCTTCGTGCGGGAACACCTAACTGGTATGCTGTCCCTCCAGTGCTTTTGGAAAAAGACTTCGCAGTTCCGCTGATGACTTATGCTGAGTTGAAGTTTATTCTGAGCGAATATAATAATTATTCTGAGAGTGACTATAAAGAGGGGATTGAGGCTTCCATCAATTATTGGTCTTCATTGGCCAGGGTTGCTGTTGCACAAGCAGATATCGATGCTTATGTAGATGCTGTCTCCCGGAATGTGGATGCTGAGGCTGTTGCCGTACAGAAATATATCGACCTGTATATGAACGGTACGGAGGCTTGGACTGAGATCCGCCGCACGGGTTATCCCGAACAGATTCTTCGTCCCGGAGAAATATCATCTCTTCTGGATATAAAAAATGATGAGGGCACTATTATCAGAACTGATGAGATTAAGTTTGAACCCCTATCCGAAGTAAAAGGGGATATTGTTGCCCGTGTGAAATATCCGACCGATGAAAGTACGCTGAACGGTGTTAATTGGACGGAGGCTGTTTCTAAATTAGATGACGGTACCAATAACTATTATACGAGAATGTATTGGGATGTACGTACTTCCACTTACGATCATCCTGCCAATAAATAATCAGACGGAAACCTTTTCGCCGGTTTTATCATGAACTCTACGTAAGACCGGTATTATTGAAAAGGAATGGGACAGGATAGGGAGCGATTCTCTATCCTGTTTTTTTTATTGTTTGGCCTTTGAGGGGATGAGGTGGTAACCAGCCATTCAATTTGGACAGTGGTGCGAAATATTGTACCTTTGCTATTCGTTAGGATAGGCGCCTGCCGGTCGATTAGATTATATGGATATTGATACACGTCCCGCCAGATTATGGTCTGGCGGTTATATTAATGTTTGCATTGCCAATTTTTTGATGGCATGTTCTTTTAATTTGTTGATGCCGACTATTCCGTTGTATATTACGGAAGTATTAGGTGTCGCCCAATCAAAGACAGGGATAGTGCTTGCCTCCTATGCCATCGCCCTTTTGTTTGTACGTCCTTTTTCAGGATATTTCGTCGATTTGTATTCCCGCAAAAAAATCCTGCTGGTCAGTTTTATCGGTTTCGTTGCCATATTTTCCGGATATTTTTTCGTTACCACGGTTTTCTTTTTCGTCATTATTCGTTTCCTTCATGGTATCACATGGGGTTTTACCACTGTCTCATCCAGTACGCTGGCTATCGACTTGGTCCCGTCGGAGCGTAGGGCCGAAGGAATCGGCTATTATGGCACATTCACGAATGTAGCGATGGCGATGGCACCATTATTGCTATCTATATCTATGAGTCTCATGGTTTCCCGATGTTGTTGGTCGCTGCCATGGTGATCGTTGCCCTGGCTTTTTTCGGTTTTGCCCTCTATCACAATATTTATGCCTTTTGTCTGGCAGGATTTTTTATCGGTATTGGATTCGGTATGATGTTTCCGGCACTGCAGACCCTCTATATCAATATGGCTGACAATAACCAGCGGGGTACAGCCAATTCGACCTATCTGGTGGGTTTCGACCTGGGGCTGGCGCTGGGAATGTTGCTTGGCGGATTTATTTCGGGGCATCATTCCTTTGAAGCCTTGTTTATGGTCGCCGGACTTGTCTGTGTGATCAGTGTCGTTATATATGGGTTGGTATCGAAACCTCTATTTGAAAGAAAACGGCTACGATAGCATACGGACTACCCGTGCAATGGCATCGTTCATCTCCGCAATGCTTTGAAAACCGAGGGTCATGCAGTGTATGTTGGATTCCGCCAGAGCGTAACGCAATGATTGTTCACGTTCATCATCTTTCACATGGCTCCCTTCGCCGAAGATCTTCATCCCGATCACACCTTTCCCTTTCCGGCGTGCTTTTCCCAATAGTTCCCGGATTGTATCGGGCGTCCCATCCATATGCGACTGGAACGGATTGATACGGGCCAGTATCACGTCTACCCAAGGGGATTCAACAGCTTCCTGAAGTGCTTCAAAGTTATGTGCGGAAATACCGACTGCTTTTACGATACCTTCTTCTTTAGCCCGTGACAATCCCTCCATAACTCCCTGACGGCTGTCGGCCCATCCCCCCGAGGTCATGCAGTGCAACAGGATAATGTCAATATAATCTGTGCCGAGTTCCTTACGAAAAGAGTCGATCTTGGTTCGTGTCTCATTTGCCGAAATACCATCGGTTTTGGCTATTTTGGTAAGAAGTGTCAGTTCCTCCCGCGGCAGGCCTTTCATGACTTCTCCAAAAAAAGGATGAGAGCCGTACGATTCAGCCATTTCAAAGAATTTCATCCCCCGGTTGTATGCGTTTCTTGCGAGGCTTACAAACGGTTCCATACCCATGCGGGTCTGATTGGAGGAGTTGTTCCAGCCCGAAGTGCCGGAACCCATGGCCATAAGGGGCACGGTAAGCCCGGTGGATCCCAGTACAACTTTACTCTCAAGATAAGCATTGTCAACTGTGACGTACTCCCTTCTCTTGTCAAAGGATTGAGCATAACCGACATTCAGCATATCGGCACCTATCAGTGTTCCTGCTACGATTCCTGTCTTTATAAATCTGCGCCTGTCCATATTTGTTTCCTCCTATTGGTAGTTTATTGATACAAAGATATTTTCTTCTGAATAAAAACAAAGAAATTAGTATATTTTAATTATTGAGGGGCTGAAATTATTTTGCTGTCAGGTTTACTGTTCCCCGTTGTTAAATCAGTATAATAAAACAACAAAATGAATGTTCTGTTGTTCATGGATATATACATCAACAGAATTATATAATAGTATACATCTAAAAAGTAAAGTTATGAGTTACACATTACCTGAGTTGCCTTACGCTTATGACGCGTTAGAGCCTCACTTTGATACTACAACGATGACTATCCATCACCAACGTCATCATCAAGCCTACGTAGACAACCTGAATAAGGCTATTGCCGGAACCGATGCCGAGTCGAAAGAATTGGAAGAAATTCTGAAAGAGGTAAGTAAATATGCTCCCGCAGTCAGGAACAATGGAGGAGGACATTATAATCATTCTTTTTTCTGGAAAATCTTGTCAGCGACGCCAAAGACTGCTCCCCAAGGGAAACTGGCAGAAGAAATCAATACATATTTTGGAAGCCTCGACGAATTGAAAGCGCAGGTCAAGCAAGCCGGTTTAGGACAGTTTGGGTCTGGTTGGGCCTGGTTACTGGTAAAAAGTGATGGATCTTTGGCTATTGCTGCTACGCCTAACCAGGATAATCCCTTAATGGATGTCAATCCGGCTCAGGGTTGTCCTATTTTGGGTGTAGATGTATGGGAACATGCTTATTACCTGAAATATCAAAACAAGCGTGCCGATTATCTCGATGCTTTCTGGTCCGTACTCGATTGGGCCGCAGTGGAGAAGAATTACGAGCAAGCCCTTTCAAAGGGTAAGTAATTATTGCCCTCTTTATATTCAAAAGTTACGTCTTCCCTGAACATACGGGGAAGACGTAATTGTATCTACCCGGGGGATTTCTGATGCATTGGGGATCCGATTGGAATTGAAGACTCAATGATCAAAACAAAAAATGTCGGACCGATGAATTATCAATCCGACATTTAGTTGTATTCCTCAGTAAAATATTGATTCTTAGTTAATTTTGTTGTCTTGCCAGGATTCGAACCTGGACAAACAGGACCAGAATCTGTTGTGCTACCGTTACACCACAAGACAATGGGAGTGCAAAGGTATAAAAAATTGCCACAACACAAAAAATTGTGCGAAAAAATTATTTATCAGTTAAACCTTAACAACCGAACCACTACTGAACAATCACCGAATAACGATTCTTTTCCCTGTAAAAATCGAGTAGGGCAGCATAGACGGGTGATTCCCGCAGGATTGAGGCATTGCCGACAAGAAAGAGTTGCCGGCGTGCGCGGGTGATGGCCACGTTAAGTTTCCTGTCCACCGTGCCGTCATGGTTGAAGTTGCATAGGAAATTCATCTGGTAAGGTTTATTGACACAGAGCGACATTAGGATCACATCGCGCTGGCTCCCCTGATATCGCTCAACAGTATCGATCATGATATTCTCCCAGTCAGGGATTCCCGACATAGACAGCTTATACTTGATCAAGGCAATCTGGTTCCGGTAGGGTGCTATGATTCCGATTGATCGTGTATCAAACAGATAACCATTTGCTTTATATACATTCCGGATAGATGTCAAAAGCGTGATGATCAGGTCGGCTTCAACCTCGTTGATTTTGTCGGAAGTAAAGGAACCATTGATTTTTTCCGTCGAAAAAAAGGCAGTACGTTCCGCGGCTACCCACCGGTCAAATTGATAATCCGACGGGCTGAGAAGATTCCATGCTGAGGTTTGCCAGTCGAGCACCGGAAAAAGGTTCCCGGAGTAAAAACTGGTTGCGGGGAAAGCAGCGATATCGTTGTGCATTCGTCCCTGATGGGTGAGTTGCACGTAGGCATGATGCCATCCTTTCGCTTTGCAGCGGCGCAAAAGCCGTTCAAATAGTGAATCGCGGCAATCCATAAATCCTGCTTCATGTAATGCCGGCTCATTGATAGCTGAAAATTGACGATCCTGCAATGCAATCGTAGATAATTGATTATGATCGCCGATCATAATGAAACGATCGAAACGGGGCAGCAGGCCGATGATCTGCGGCTCTAATATCTGTGATGCCTCATCGATAATGGCTACATGGAAATGCTTGAGGTTGAAAAGTTCCATCCGTCCGTTGATGGAGGCGAGGGTAGAGATATAGATCCGTGTCCGCTCTATCTCGTCTCTAAGCGATTCCCTATCCTTGGCTTTCTCGGAAATCCTTTGCAGTAACCGGTGACGATAGGGTTCTGCACATGAAAGTTCTGTCCCTACCCGGATATAGGCATCACATTCCCCCTTCCGGCATCCGAAAGCGGCGTTGATGGCGTCGCACAATTCGTCCACAGCCCGATTGGTGTATGCCAGTACCATGATATTCTTCTGCGGTTGTGTGTGGTATTCTTCAATCAACCGACGGGCAAAGATGGATGTCTTTCCCGTGCCGGGAGGACCCACGATCAGGAAATAGTCTTCAGCGCTCATCGCCTTACGGATGATATTTTCCGGATAACTTGTTCCCAAACCAGTTGCTTGCGGATCTCCCTTCTGATAATTATCCTGATTCAATATGCCGGCATTTGTCCCGGGAGATCCTAATCCCATCAATATCTCTTTCTTTTTTGCAGAAGCGGCGAGAAAAGAGAAGAGACTCTTGTACATGCTGTTGTAGCTGGAGTCCAACGAATCGTGCTCTACCGCCCAGAGCCGGTTCTTTTCAAAGAAACGGCGGTTTTTCTGCTTATAACGAAAACGTACTTCTACTGACTCTGAGGTGATCCGTGCGATGGTACCTTTCAGTATTTGACGGTTGAGTACCGTATCGTTTTCATTTTCTCTCGGGTAGACAATACATATTTCACCTTCCCTGAAATTGACAATATCGTTTTCCGCCTGGTTACGTGCGAATAAGATTGTCATGTCGTTTCCCGAATCGTCGATGCGGATGATGGAAAGATCGAAAAGTATGTCCAATGCATCAGCCCGTTCGCTGAAGGCACTGTTCCAAAGTGCGGCCGTACCCGTCGGCGTTTCATAGGCGATATCGCCTATCTTCTGATGATACAGTTCCCTTGATATAAAACGGATATAACGGTAGAAGAAGGAGAGTTCCGTTTTGCTGCAACCCGATAACTGTGAATGTATCCGTTCGATTTTTCCGATGAAGAACGCAGGCAGTTTCTCTCCGGTTTCAATAAGATTGAACAAGGATGTAAACAATGCCTCTGCATCCCGGTTTTCTCCTTGTATCAGAATCTGTTCGTTGATCACGATCAGGTTGCGGATATTCAGTACCGATTTCTCCAATTCCCCGTTGACCGGTGCGGTGCGAAGGTTCTCCCCCGGACGGGTTCCCACCGAATAGAGGATAGCGGCATCCGCTCCCTGTGCCTTTTTCTCGAAAACAGTCTCTATCATCAGACGGTAAACAGCCGTCTGCACTTCATGGTTGAGCGCGATTCTGGCGTTGTCTGAAGAGGGAAACGGCAATCTGCCGGATTTCAACTCCACAATCCGGGCTTCGGTTTCTTCGGAATGGAGTTGTAGCAAGTCGAGTCGTCCCTGGAATCCGAACCGCTCACAAAAGAACGAAGGCTCCAGTGTGCAGTGATGCAGGTCGATGCCCCGTCCGGGGAAATCCTCACGGATCACCCGTCTGATATTTTCAAACTGGGTTCGTGCTTTTTCCATAAATACACGGAAATCATTTTCGGAACGGATATCTTCGCAACTGGTATATTCGAAAGGAGACTGTTTAAATGATCGCAGGAACACATCCCTGAAGGAAACTGACTCCGGATTTTCTGCAAACACCAGTTCGTCGAGGAAAAAATTGGCAAGGTTCCCCAGTAGCAGATAGGAGCGGTTTTCTTTCTCCTCGAATTTGTTACGGAAATAGTGGAGTGGGGATATCGAATAATCCTGGAAGCATTCCGCGATAGCGGAAGCATCGATCAGGTAGTCAGGCTCAAGGATGATATAGTCAGGGATCAGAAAACCATCCTCATCAATCACACAATCGATCAGGTTCAGGTTGGCTCCTTCCCGGAATCTTTCAATAGAAGTAGTAAAAGCACTGTTCTCCGGTGAAATTCCGTACCTGGCAATCAGTGGCATGCCGGGATCCTCAGTCCTCACACAGATAAGCAATTTTCTCTCCCGATCAATCTTAAGAAGTTGAACACGGATAGTATCGGTTGCGATATCTGAGGGAAAGGGTGAAATTTCAGTCATGTATGGTCAGAAAATTTTAGGTAAAAAGATGATGAGCCCAACCGCCACAGCAGCCAAAGCCATAGTCAGGACTGCGGCGGCGGAGAGGTCTTTCACTTTTTTAATGGTGGGATGAATCTCTTTCTTACAGGCATAATCCGACAATCTTTCCAATGCGGTATTCATCGTCTCCATGGAGAATACAGCACCTATGGTAATGATGATGGCAAGCCACTCCCCGGAGGAAATTCTATATAGGAATCCCAGTGCGACTGCGATGATAGCCACAATCAGGTGGATCTGCGCATTGGGTGTCTCTTTGTACAACGTATGCATACCCCTGAATGCGTGACTGAAAGATTGAATGCGTTTCCGTATATAAGACATTTTGTTGATGTGATGATTTACTGATCCCGACGAGTCGGGACAGGTAGTGTTGATTTGTTGATTTCCAAATTGAAAATTCGTATTCAAATGTACAAAATTTGGCCCTATTCGCAAAAATAATCTCGTATCAATAGGGTGAGCGTCCTAAACCCCGATACTTTATTTTTAAATAATAAAATATATAGATATAACTATAAATAATGGCAAATTTGGATATTATTATAGGTTTACCTATATTTGCAAAATAATATTGAAAGAATATGTACACAGAATTGTATGAGAAATCCGGAAGCGATATAATTAGGGAATTGGGAAGACGATATAGCGACTACCGTAAGAGGATGGGATATACGCAAAAAGAAGTTGCCGGAAAATCCGGCCTGAGTGTATTTACTGTCAGTTCATTTGAAAACGGCTCTTCCACCGGAATTACATTGGCATCACTCGTAAAATTGCTCCGGGCAATTGATAGTCTGGATGAAATAGAAAAATTATTGCCGCAGTTGCCAGAAAGTCCACTGGCATTGTTTAGGAAACGAAGCAAACAATAATCTATGGAGACAAATGTAGTAAAGGTAAAACTATGGGGAATGGATATTGGCTATCTCTCATGGGATAAGAAAGTGGGTGTGGCTGTTTTTGAATACGACCCGTCGTTTCTCACCCAGGGACTGGATATTGCCCCGTTGACTATATCCATACATTCGCCTCGCAGTCAAAAGCAACTGCCTTGGATGGGCGACAAAGATAGCCTATACCATGGGCTTCCGCCTATGATAGCCGATTCCTTGCCCGACAAATGGGGAAATTCTCTTTTTAGGGCATGGTTACGTGACAATAACATCCCTGCAAAGAAAATAACGCCTGTCGACCATCTTTCATTTATTGGCCGCAGGGCGGTGGGAGCCTTCGAATATGAGCCGGCTAAAAAAATAGGAGACGACTCTGCTTTTTCGGTCGATGTGCAAAAGTTATATGGGTTTGCCAAACAGGTGTTGAATGAACGGGAAGGAACCGTGTTGAATCAGGAGAACTCTATTTTGTGGCAGGACCTGGTGAAGATAAGCTCCTCACCAGGTGGGAAGCGTCCCAAGGCAATTGTCGCCTTGAACAAGACTACCGGAGAAGTTATTTCCGGTCAGGGACCAATACCGGGAGGATTCCAACATTATATCCTGAAATATGATGAAAATTCGGTTTATCCCTTTGCCAGGCTGGAATATGTCTATTATCGGATGGCTTTAGACGCCGGAATTAGCATGATGCCCTCGGAGTTAAGGACATACGGAGGAGTCACTCATTTCCTTACCCAACGCTTTGACCGCATTGGAAACGAGAAAATCCACACACAAACTTTGGCTGCCATGTCTCCGGCAAGCGACAGCTATGAAGATATCTTTGCGGTAATCCGGAAACTCAATCTTCCATACGAAGACAGTAGGCAGCAATATCTTCGGATGGTATTCAACGTGATTGCCCGGAATGTGGACGATCATGTCAAGAACTTTTCGTTTTGCATGAACCGCGATGGAGTTTGGCGCTTGTCTCCGGCGTATGATCTAACGTATAGTGTTGATTTGTCGGCTCCCGCTTATTCCAACAGGCACTCATTGACGGTGAATGGAAGGGATGAAGATATTACACGTGAAGATATGGAAATAGTCGGTCGGAATAACGATATTCAGAATTACAAAGCACTTATTGATACTGTCGCAAATGCGATTACTAAATTTGAAAAATATGCAAAGGAGTTGGAAATTAAGCAAAAACTGATCGATAGCATCCAAGCGGATTTTATAAAAGTGTAATGCCCCTCAAAATCATTTTGAAACTTCCGGCTAAAATCACTGTTGTTTCATTTTAATCGAAACAGGTCCAAGTAAACCGGATGGCTCCAGAGGTATTTCCTTACGTGGATTTCCCCTGAAATCATTGATCAGTACAATATTTGTTTTGGTAACCTGATTTGCCTTTGGGTTCATTTCATCACCCGCCACCCGGTTGTGCCATGAATTGATCACTTCGATTTCAAGACTGTTTTCACCTTCAACTAATTCATTGCTCACATCAACTCTAAAAGGTTTAGTCCAGACAACTCCCTTATCTATACCATTCATCTTAATTTTGGCAACACCTACATCTTTAACATCTTCCAGTTGTAAAAAATAGGAATTGTTTTGCTGAGGTTCGAAGTTGAATTTTTTATAATATATCGCAGGACCAGAGTAAAACTTTATATCCTCATCTTCAGAGGTGGTCCAATCTGTTAATACCGGGAAATTAACCATACCCGGCCCCCCATACTCGGGAGCAAAATACACACTCCAATTACCTTCGAGCTCTTGAACCGGTGTGAATTCGGGATAATTGGTTTTTTCTTTACCCTGTGATGTGATATCAATTTCCCTGTTAAATAGCACTATAATAGAACCATAAGGTTCGAACTTTAACGGAACCGTGGTTCGTCCGTTTTCTTGAGAGAAAGCCGTTGCCTCACGAGTTTCGCCGGTTAAAGCATCCCAAAGTTCAGGCTGACGACCCTCTATTCTGAAAACACTTTCGATAGATTGTACCTCTTCTGTTTGGTTACTAATAAAATATACATCGTAATTATCAATTGTATAATGTATATAATCGAAATCTTCTATATTGTCATTTGAAATCTCAAAATCAGGAGAAACTCCTTTCGATATCAAGTATTCCCTTGCGGGTATACCCCATGAGATGGTGCCGTTCTTATATTTTTTACTTCCTTTATCCTGGGTATCTTCTCCCCATATTTTATTAGCCAATTTTTGATATTCAAGTTGTGCTTTTTCGTCGCCTACGAGAGAGATCAATCTTTCCGGTTTGTATCCGATTACTTCAGCTCCTTGTGATAAAATAGATTCCACTTTTTTCAATGCATCCAATGAGAGAACCTTATGGTCAGGCAGAACCAGTACTCTATATTCTATTCCTCCTGGTACATTGATCTTCCCGTTTTTTACTTTCAATTGCATCAGAATTGTTTCATCTGTCACATCAAAATCAAATCCCGGCAATGCGCCGGCTGGATCAGCCTGCTTATTGGAATAAACGTTGGGTACATGGTCTCCGTAGTAGTATAGTACATCAGCCACGAATTTACCGTTTTGCACGACAAATTGTATACGATGCAGGTAATCAATAAAAGCACCGGATGCATCCCACCAGGTAACCTGCGGGTTGATATGGGTGCCGGCAAAATATTCCTGTCCCGGCCTTCCCATCTCTTCCGGAGAGCAAGTAAAGGTATGGAAATAAACCCGATTCAACCCTGAGCATATCTCGTGATCGAAAGCTGATTTCTGATCGCGCCACAGTTCATCATTCCAATGTGGTCCTATAGTTGTAAACGATTCGGCTCCCACAATTTTTTTTCCATAAATATGTGCAGCTGAAGAAGCTTGTTTTACAAAAAAACGGTGTTGAGGGCTGGGACGGTGAGGTGATGGCGACCAGAATTCACTCATGACAATATTGCTGAAGCCATAATTTTTTATCCCGTCCAATGGGCCTGCATGAGGACCTGCTGATTCAGGTTGGATTTCCATTCCATTTTCATGGGCACATTGCGCAAAGCAGGCATAATGGTTATTGGCTACCAGATCGGCCAATGTCTTCCTGAAATCCGCCAGGAATGCATGTGTGATATCGATGTTGCCTACCACATGTCCGGCGATCACGGGTAAATAACTTTTTAGATCATAATTACGATAATTTTTGAATTCCTCCGGGAAATTATCAGTCCAGTTCATGCCCCCACATTCCCAACTGTCGGTTTCCATGAATTTCAGCGTTGTGCCTACGTGTTCCCCGGAAGCGTCCAGTATAGGTTCAACCACGTCGCGCCAGTAGAAACCAAACGCGTCTTTGCTTAAATAGTCGAGCACCCTTCCCTGCCAGCCATCACTTGACGTTGACACATGCGCTTTCGTGCAGGTGTATCCGATACGCATGATATTCCATTCCCCTTCAGGAGCCTCCCATTCCAATATTCCTTTTTCATCCATGAATGAAGAGATATCGATCACATTCTCTTTATTTATGATGTAGACAGATTTATCGTTTTCCTCTCCAATATTTTGAGATTGAGCCGCATTATCCAATAAAAAACGGGTATCGGGAGCTGAGCCTCCCAACTCATGTAATCCGAGTTTATAATCGAGATAGTTTATTTTTTCTTTTGCTATTGCGTTTACACTGACCGGAAATGCCAAAACGGTTATATCTTCATACAATTCATAATTGGGAGGTAAACTCAGTGATTGAGTTATCCTTTGGCCTCCTTTCACCTTTATCTCTGAGTAAGTCAATTGTTTGGCTGCATATTCAGGGGTTACATTGGGGCCTCCCAAGTTCCATCCGCTTTGTATATTAAAGCCGATTTCTAATCCCAATCTTTTTGCTTCGTCCAGCGCAAATAAAAAAAGTTCGATCCATTCATTGGAACCATATAAGGGACCCGCAGGAATATCTTTATTTCCTCGTTGGTTATGTCCTCCGGCATCGAAGATCATGGCTCCATGAAAATTCTTCGATTTCATAGCCTCCAGGTCCTTGGTAATTGCTTCTTTTGTAACATTTCCATTCAACCACCACCACCAGCAATTTACACCACTGGATTGATCCGGAGTCTTAAAGTTTTCCGATAAAAATTTATAATCAACTGGTTGATTGGCAGAAGAGTTTGTGAGGTCATTTTTACATCCTATTATCATCGGTAACATTATTATAGTGATAAGGATCAATCCTGGTATTTTATTTTTTATCATAATTTTTTCTTTAAGACTCAGATTAGTCGTTTTAGGATATAAAGATAATTATAATAATATCATAAAGGGGCATACACCCCTCTATGAAGTTACAACTATTTATTAATCGGATTCAAATATTAATTCCAACCCGGATTTTGTGCCATCACAATATCTTTATTTGTGTCGATAACTATCTGAGGTATCGGCCAGAGATTGAAATTCTTTGTCAAAGTAGTACGAGGATCATCCCAGTAGGCATATTCTTTGATACGATCAACAGCAACAGTTCCACCCATGCGGAGTAATGTGTTCCAGCGCTTCTCCTCATAGACAAGTTCCCTTGCCCTTTCGTCGAGGATCAGGTTCACATTCACATCGGACGCCTGTACCATGTATTCACTTTTGGCACGGCTTCTCAACAGGTTAATGTCGGATGCCGCTCCCGTATTATCCCCGTTTCGCATTTTAGCTTCCGCACGCAAAAGGATCGTTTCAGGCAAACGGATCAAATATTCGTCCCTGTATAAATTACTTCTATTTTGTCCGTCTGCAAGTCCTGTGTATTTATCTGTCGTTATTTTACAGGATACAGGAAAACATTGTGTCACGGCAGCGTCGATCGCATCCTGACTTTGTCCTTCTTTATAGATTACATTCCAGGGGACTGGTTTGCCGAAATATTCAGAACTTTCTACATTCCCTAAAAACGTCCGGCGGAAAACCGCTTCCGAATTCCGCATGTCATTTTCCCATTTCCCTTCGTATATGGCATCACGGGTATACATGGTGGGCATCATCTGCACGATTCCACGGCCACCCACATCTTCCAGCGTCCCGTTTAAATGTGTGGATAACGGGTCACGAAAAACAGGCCCATATACACGCGAATAGATCAGCCTCGACATCCCATCCTCAGCTTTGAATGCTTCATAATCGATCTGGGCTACCCAGATAGCCTCTTTATTCCCGGACTGATAATCCTGGTTCCCTTCCTGGAAAAGATCCCAATAGACATTTCCTTCTATAGGATAACCTGCGGCAGAGTAGAGTCGGTTTGGAGTTTGTTGGGCTTCCGATGTGGCAAAATAAAAATCGGGATTTTCATCTTTACGTGTACCGAACCGTTCTGTCATTAATGAGTATACTGAGCCATCAATAACATCATTACCATATCCGATGGCTTTTCCGTAAGCAGTTTTTGCTTCTGCGGATTGCCCCTCTTCTTCTAATGCAATACCCTTAGCCAAATAAAGCTGGCACAGATTATGTTGTGCGGCACCTTTAACTAAACGGCCTGCAACAGGGGTTGTTTCAGGAAGATCATTCAGGATAGCCTCCATTTCATCTATCGCAAATTGATATGTCTGAATTCGGGTTGTTCTCTCAAAATCATAGCGGGGTGTGGTGGTGATTTCCGTAACAATTGGTACGCCACCATATAGTTCACCTAAATTCCGGTAACAGAAGGCACGGAAAAAACGAGCTTGTGCCGTAGTGTAGGCCTTATCTTCTTCCGATCCCCACACAATATGGGGTAATTCAGCGGCATAGAGTGCTAAATTCGCTTTGGCAATCAGTTGATACCAATGGGAATAGTTGTTGTTAAATTCGCCGCTGCTGGGGGTTATGATGCCATAATCATTAAAACGCTGGCCTCTCCTGATTGTGGCCACATCATACATGTCTGTGCCGTTACCGGAAAAGACAAAAAACGTATTATTTTCTTCCCCCATGGCGAACATACTTCTGATATGGGCATAGCATCCGATTACGACCTGGTCTACTTGTTCTGAAGTGGAAAAGGCATTGTCCACAGTATAAAATGTTTTCGGCTTTTCCGTTAAAAAGTCGGTATCGTTACATCCGGCTAATAATAGGAATGATAATAGCAAGACGAGTTGAGAGTTTATTTTTTTGCGTTTCATATTTTTGTCTACTTTTTTGATTAAAAACTAATATTTGCACCTAAAGAGAACGAGGTCAATACCGGATAAGAATTCTCCCTTACCGCAGAGCCCACTTCCGGATCATCACCTTCCCAATTGGTAATTGTAAAGAGATTCTTGGCTGTCAGGAATACTTTAAGATTCTGAATATGCATGTTTTTTACCCATGGCTCCCTGAATGTGTAGGAAAGTGTCACATCCTGTAACCGGACAAATCCCCTGTTCTGTAAGCCTTGGAAACGTCCTCCATCGCCGGCAAAAACGGCCGAGGGATACTTATTGCTTTTATTTTCAGGTGTCCACCATGGGATGTAGATGCTGTTGGAGTTAAATAATCCTGAACCATTCGTCATGAAGGCTTCCCTGTTTGCCTTAAGATAATATCCACCGCCACCAAAAGTTCCGGTAAGCATCACGTATAAATCAAAATTCTTATAGGTGAATGTATTGCTCATATTCAACTTGAAGCTTGGTGTAGTATATCCTAAAATATCACGGTCTTCCGCGGTGATAATACCGTCACCATCCAGATCTTTGTATTTGGGTACACCTGCTGTAACTCCGTTCTTCTGCATGTACTCGGTGTCCGATTCCTGCACTATTCCATCCTGCACATATCCGTATATGGCTCCTAACGGTTTTCCTATAAACCTGCTATTGGATATATCATCATCTTCTTTTCCATCTCCATCCAGATCTTCACCATATAAATGAACCAGCTTATTCCGGTTTAACCAGAATGTAACACTTGTCATCCACGTGAAGTCCTGTTTCGCAATATTTACCGTTCGTAAAGTCATTTCAACCCCCTTGTTGTTTATCTGTCCCAAAGAAGACTTTATGGTTTTAAATCCGGTCATGACAGGAATGTTTCGTTCAAATATCTGATCTGTGGTCTTGGAAAAATAGACATCCACATCAAAGAATATGCGATTGTTCAACAATACTGATTCAAACCCCGTGTTCCATGATTCAGTCGACTCCCAGCCTAAATCGGCATTTCCCAATGCCCCCGGTATCATGCCATAGTAAATATTACTGCTGTTCCCAAATTGATAACGGGCACCGGCTTCGGCTCCATTTCTTATTGTAGATAATGTGCCATAAGGATTTAACCCTTGATTTCCATTCTTACCCCATGAAAGTTTCAGTTTCAGGTCGTCCAGGAAATTTACATTGTTCATGAACGGTTCATTGGTAATCCTCCATGCATAGCCTGCAGCCATGAAATCGCCCCATTTCTGATTGGCTCCAAATACTGACGCTCCATCGCGGCGGTAGGAGCCAGTGAGGAAATGTTTGTTGTCGTAAGAATAAGACGCACGGCCGAGGTAACCGATGTTGGATCTCCTGTCGCCTTCAAGGGTAATTCTCTGCACGGTGGCTTTATGCAGGCCGTTCACACCTAAAGTTGTATTTCCATTGGCAGCAAAATCATTTCCGGTAATATTTTCACGCTTATAATCCCGCCGGTCACGTGTGGCTACGGCAGTCAAATCGATAGAATGCTTACCAAAAGTGCCAGTATAGTTAAGAATATTATCTATTACCCAACTTGATATATTCCTGTTATCAATATTCCCATTTGCATTGGTCAGCAGATTTTGATAGGCTGCCGGGGAATAGCGGCTTTCGTCATCATAGGCTCCCTCTCTTACGTAATGAGTTTCATAATAAAAATTTGTACGTCTTTCTTTGGCAATATTGCCTGCATAATTGAAGCGGTAACTTAACCCGGGTAACCAGGGAAGTTTAATTACAGTATAGGCATTCAAACGGTAATTATCACGCAGGTCGGTATTATCCCGGGATCCATTGTTTACTCCCCATAAAGGATTTTGACCGGACTGCGTGTAAGGATATCTTTCCAGCAACTTGTTCTCTTCGTCCCGGTACATGACTCCATAAGGCGACATGACATAAGCCTGGTTTATGGCGGCTCCTACTCCGGAATAGTCGGATTTTGTGTAAGCCGCATCTACTCCGATCTCTAACCAGTCTGTTATCTCGGTATTGACCTTACCTAAAACAGAGACTCTATCGTAATCATCTCCAATCATCACACCCTGATTTTTTGCGTAGGAGGCGGATAGATAATAATTCATTTTTTCTCCTGAGCCGGATACCGACAATTGATAATCCTGGATCCATCCGGTACGTGTTGATGCGTCCAGCCAGTCTGTTTCCCTCCCTGCATCCCTGTTAGCAGCTTCCTGGGGTTTTAACCATGTTAAATCAGTGCTGTTATTTCGGGCCATGACAGATTCTATCCATTGTTCGCCATTCATTAATTCAGGACGATTCATCCAGCTTTGAAGGCTTCCGGAGGCATTTAAGGTGATCACCGGTTTGCCCGACCTTCCTTTTTTTGTGGTAATGATAATAACTCCGTTGGCTGAACGGGAACCGTAAGCCGCAGCAGATGTTGCGTCTTTCAGAATGTCAAAGGAGGCAATATCATTGGGATTAATATCATTTATATTTCCCATATAGATAACCCCGTCAAGGACAATCAGCGGGTCATTCGATCCTGAAATAGATTTCTGGCCGCGCATTTGCATACTTGGTTGTCCTCCGGCAGAATTGGTAGCGCCGATATCCAAACCGGGAACATTTCCCTTAATCGATTCCAGTGCACTCAGGTTGGATGTGAGTGCAATTGGGGAATCTTCCAATTTGACGGAAGAAACGGATCCTGTGAAATCTTTTCTCTTGGCGGTACCATAACCAATGACAATTATTTCGTCTAACGCGTGCAAATCTTCCCTTAAGGTAATTTGGATATTGTTTCTGCCGGCTACCTCAATTATTTGTGTTTGCATGCCTATATAGGATACTTCCAATGTAGCATCAGAGGGAACATTTAAAAGAGTGAAGTTACCGTCTACGTCGGTTATTGTTCCGGATGTTGTTCCCCGCACCTGCACCGTTACTCCAATTAATGTTTCACCCAAACCATCGGTAACCGTACCTCTCACGGTTATGTTCTGGGCAAACATGCTTGTGGCAAATGCCCACATTATGGTAAACATCACCCCTTTCACAAAACTTAAAATTACTTTTTTCATTCCTGGATTTTGTTTTAGATTGATTAATAAATAATTAGATATTGTTTAATGTTATAATAGACCCGATTCAATTGATATTGTATTGGTATATAATCTATGTTTTCATTCGCATTTTGTTTAAGTTTTAGATATTTTTTGTAACTTTACTCCTCTTAATTTACTTGAGATTTCAAAGGTGAATGTTTTAACTTTGAAATGTACCTGCTTGGCAGATAGCCATAGTTTAATAATGCAAATGAATAAAAAAACAATGGCCCCCTGCGTTATATTGAAATGTTTCGCACAAGCGTATTCAAAAAACTTACAAGTGTAAAATGTGTTGTACAAAGAGGCATACAAGTTGTATAACTTCTTATAAAATTATCTTCATCTTCGAATTTCTATTATCTTTGTTATAAAATTCAATTTGAGTCAGTTATGAATAATACGGAAAACAATAAAAAGAGTGCTCATCAAGGTAAAAATGCAAAGCTATTCAGAGAAACCAGGGGCATTAAGCAAGAAGCAATTGCCATTGAATTAGAAATTTCTCAACAAGCTGTATCCCAATTGGAAAAACGGCAGGAACTTGATGATGAGACAATAGCAGTATACGCCAGAGTTGTGGGGATAGACGAATACTTTATCCGGAATATGGTGGATGATTCTCTGCCGGAAGGAAGCAATTATTTCTTTGACCAGAGTTCTCAAATCTCTCAACTCGGCTCTCAAGTCTTAAATCTTAATCCTTTGGATAAGCTAATGGAACTCTATTCCGAAAAAGACCAATTATATGAACGGATGCTCGAACTGGAAAAAGAAAAAAGTGTCCTTATGGAACAGTTATTGAAGGAAAAGAAATAGGATTCCAGTTTTTCCCTTTCTCAGAGTTTTACTGGATCCTAAATAAATTAATCTCTATGGTATTAGGTTATGAATTATGATATCTAATTCTCTCTTGCATAGATCTTCGGGGTCTAATTTTGACACCATAAATAACTACTAATTCAATCTAAACCATGAAGAAAGTACATGTTCCATTTTGGAACATATGGGGAATTATGGAAAACCGTTATTATGTACTATCTGAAAGACGGTGAAAAACCGCCAGTTAAAGTTATTTATAAGTTAACCGATTTCGGGAAAACGTTTGTTCCCGCCTTGGAAGCAATCAATAATTGGGGGCATTTGATAGTTAAGGAAAAAGGCAAGTATGTTGGATAAGCCAACGCAAGTTTGTCTGTTGCGTTGTAGTCGCCCTAACATGTTTTTATTTAGCTTGATAAAATATCTTATAAAAATTACCATATTGGTAAATTTTTCATATCTTTGTCAGTAGCTTGATGAAGAAAAATATGAGAGTCGTAGCTAAAAAGATACTTAGAGAGTTTTGGGAGGAGCATGCTGATTCTGAAGACCAATTGAAAACATGGTATAGAGAAGTAAGCAAAGCTAACTGGGCAAGTCCGGCAGATTTAAAAAATGAATATCCCAAAGCGAGTATCTTAAAGGCGGGACGGGTTGTATTTAATATCTGTGGTAACAAATACAGATTGATTATACATATTAACTATCTCAGACAATGGATTTTCATTAGATTCATTGGTACACATAAAGATTATGATAAAATTGAGGCGGAAAAAATTTGATATAAAGGCTCCATACACCGAAATAAAAAAGTAAGACAATCGTATGAATATTAAAGTGATTAAAACAGAAGATGATTACCGGCAAGCATTAGAAAGACTTGAGGTGATTTTTGACACTCCGATTAATTCTCCCGAAGGAGATGAAGCAGAGATCCTAAGTATTTTGATAGAAAAATATGAAGATGAACATTATCCGATTGGACTACCTGACCCGATTGAGGCGATTAAGTTTCGGATGGAGCAAATGGATATGTCGAAAAGTGATTTAGCTGAGATAATTGGATATAAAAGCAGAGTTTCTGAGATTCTTAGTAGAAAACGTAAATTGACTTTACAAATGATACGTAAACTGCATGATGAGCTAAAAATACCATACGATACTTTGATCGCAGATTATTAATAAGACACATGTTCGCCATTCATTTATTCTTTTCCAAACTATCACAATAATGGAGTCATATACAGTGGCAGATAAACAATGCCATCATCCTCTTTTAAATCCTTATCG
>ERZ778021.166-NODE-166-length-151238-cov-7.386207_pt1 | contig 151238 bp, 122 predicted proteins | sample MGYA00375751_ERZ778021 | MGnify/ENA primary metagenome ERZ778021 (study PRJEB29350, sample SAMN05389814) | bioreactor metagenome | isolation source: Thiocyanate stock bioreactor | place: South Africa: University of Cape Town | collected 2013-08-29 ... | reverse complement strand
GAAAATTATCTATATTTTTATTCTTTTTTTACACTGTTTCAGGTTTCAAGGGCGATTTTACATATTTTTCACTATAATACGTACTTATTCTCCCTCTCTCCCAGTCACCAAGTCTCCCCAGTCTTACTTATACCTGAACGAGATCCTTCCTTTCGAAAGATCGTAGGGGGACATTTCCACCCTCACCCTGTCACCGGGTAATATGCGTATGTAATGCATCCGCATCTTGCCGGAGATATGGGCGGTAATTTCATGTCCGTTTTCCAGTTCCACACGGAACATTGCATTCGATAATGCTTCGATGATGGTCCCGTCTTGTTCTATCGCTGCTTGTTTAGCCATGAATGAATACTCCGTTTTAGTTATTTTCCTGAATAAATTCGAATGTCGATAATATATCGGCTTTGCCATTACGGATAGCGACAGTATGTTCGAAATGGGCCGACGGTTTGCGGTCTTTAGTTCGCACCGTCCATCCGTCATTTTCAAAAACCACTTTCTTGCCACCCATATTGATCATGGGTTCAATGGCAATACACATTCCGTTCTTAATGACGGGACCGATCCCGCGGCGTCCGTAGTTAGGAACCTCCGGCGCTTCATGCATCTCCCGTCCGATTCCATGGCCTACCAATTCGCGTACCACCCCATAACCGTGCTTCTCGCAATGGGTCTGAACCGCTTCACCGATATTTCCAATCCTGTTTCCTTCCTTCGCCTGCTCAATGCCTTTGTAGAGCGATTCTTTGGTAATACGCAGAAGCGTTTTCACTTCTTCACTCACCTCTCCCACACAGAAAGTGTAGGCCGAATCGCCACAATAACCCCGCAATTTGGTACCGCAGTCGACAGAGATGACATCGCCCTCCTGTAACGGTTTGTTATTGGGAATTCCATGCACCACGTTTTCGTTGACGGAAGTACAGATTGAATTGGGAAAACCGCCATAACCCAAAAAGGTAGGGTAAGCACCATGATCCTTGATGAATTCCTCCGCGATCCGGTCAAGTTCGAGCGTGGTGATTCCCGGACGGATATGTTTAGACAACTCTCCGAGCGTCATTCCTACCAGGCGATTCGCACCACGCATAAATTCGATCTCTTCGTCGGTTTTCAATATGATCACGTTATTATTCATCTATTCAGGTAATCCTTTCAATTTCTAATACGCAGCTATTGAGCCTGTGCGGCCTTTAATCTTGGCCCCCGATTTGAGGAAACCGTCATAATGACGCATCAACAGGTGACTTTCTATCTGTTGCAATGTATCGAGCACTACACCTACGAGGATTAGCAGTGATGTACCACCGAAAAAGGCGGCAAACTGGGAGTTGATGCCCATTAACCCGGCAAAAGCAGGTAAGATGGCGACTATAGCCAGGAAAACCGATCCGGGCAGTGTGATTCTCGACATGATAGTGTCGATATACTCGGCCGTTCTTTTTCCCGGTTTTACTCCCGGTATAAAACCATTGTTACGTTTCAGGTCTTCTGCCATCTGCACCGGATTCACCGTAATTGCCGTATAGAAATAGGTGAAAGCAATGATCAGCATAGCGAAAATGAAGTTATACCAGAAACTGGTGAAATCCATCAACGAGGCCCAGAATCCCCCTCCCTCACGTGCAGAGAACTGCGCGATGGTAATGGGGATAAACATGATCGCCTGGGCGAAGATGATAGGCATTACGTTGGCGGCATTTACCTTCAACGGGATATATTGCCTCACGCCTCCGTACTGCCTGTTGCCTACAACGCGTTTAGCATACTGCACGGGTACTTTCCTGACACCTTGCACCAACATGATTGCGGCAGCAGTTACAGCTACAAGGAACAACAATTCCAGCAAGAGCAGGATCAATCCTCCCGGGGCATCGATCAACCGGTCGTATTCAGCTACCAGAGCATGGGGTAAACGGGCAATGATACCAATAAGGATGATAAACGAGATACCGTTCCCTACCCCTTTATCGGTGATGCGTTCACCCAGCCACAGCACAAACATGCTACCACCGGCAAGGATTACCGTAGAAGGCAATATCCAATCCCAGAAACCACCAGGAATGGCACTCCCCACAGCTCCGTAGAGATAGGCCGGTCCCTGTATGAGTAAGATGGCCACTGTGAGGTAACGGGTGTACTGGTTGATTTTGGTACGTCCGCTTTCACCTTCACGCTGCATCTTCTGGAACGCAGGTACGGCAATGCCCAGCAACTGCATCACAATGGATGCGGAGATGTAAGGCATGATCCCCAATGCAAAGATAGATGCATTGGAAAATGCTCCTCCGGAGAACATGTCGAGAAGACTCAACAGCCCTGTACTGGCATTTGCTTGCAGTGCCACGAGTTGTTCCGGGTTAATGCCCGGCAACACGACGAACGAGCCAAACCGGTAAATAGCAACAAAACCTACGGTGATAATAAGCCTTTTCCTAAGGTCTTCTATCTTCCATATATTCTTTATTGTTTGTACAAATCCCATTTCATTAGAGTTTTACGGCGGTTCCACCTGCAGAAGTAATGGCTTCTTCGGCTGTCTTGGAAAAAGCGTGAGCCGACACTTCTAACTTAGCTGACAAAGTTCCTCTACCAAGAATTTTCACTGAATGCTTGCGGGAAACAAGTCCTGCCTCCACCAACACCTCAGGATTGATTTGGGTGAGGTTCTTCGCCTCAGCCAATGCCTGCAATGTTTCCAGATTGATGGCTTTGTATTCAACTCTATTCAGGGGTTTGAATCCGAATTTGGGTAAGCGACGCTGCAAAGGCATCTGTCCCCCTTCGAAACCGACTTTCTTTGAGTAACCCGATCTTGATTTCTGTCCTTTATGTCCTTTGGTAGAAGTGCCCCCTTTTCCCGATCCGGGGCCGCGGCCAATCCGTTTGCGGGTCTTGGTTGAACCTTCAGCCGGTTTTAAATTCGATAAATCCATTGTATATTGTCTTTATTTATTATTTATTATCCACTAATTGCCAAGAGTTAAGAACTAAGAGTTAGGAACTAAAAACTAAAAGTAAAAAATTAAGATTCAAAATTCTATACTTCTAAACTTCTTCACTTCAGACTTCTTCACTTCAGACTTCTTTTTTGTTCACTCTCACTGGCAAAATTTCAACTTTTAACCTTCAATCACTGTAACCAGGTGCTGCACTTTACGTACGAGTCCCCGGATAGAAGGAGTATCTTCATGCTCCACTACACGTTGCATTTTGGTAAGTCCCAAAGCGTCCAGCGTTTTTTTCTGATCTTTAGGAGCTCCGATTCTGCTCTTTGTCTGTTTAATTTTTATTGTAGCCATTTCAAGATCTCTTTTTATCCGTTAAACACTTTTTCTAAACTCACTCCCCTGTTCTGGGCCACCGTGAGGGGATCTCTCAATTCGGTCAGCGCTGCAATCGTCGCTTTCACGAGGTTGTGCGGATTGGATGATCCTTTCGATTTAGCCAGCACGTCGGTGATACCCACACTCTCGAGCACAGCACGCATAGCACCCCCTGCCTTTACTCCGGTACCGGTAACGGCCGGTTTCAGGAATACTTCGGCGCCCCCAAAATGGGCAACCTGCTCGTGAGGAATAGTTCCTTTATATACCGGGACTTTGATAAGGTTTTTCTTGGCAGCTTCCACACCCTTGGCGATGGCCGTCGTTACTTCACCTGCTTTACCCAGACCCCAGCCAATGATGCCGTCTTCGTTTCCTACCACAACCATTGCGGCAAATGTGAACGTACGACCACCCTTTGTTACCTTGGTGGTACGGTTGATTGCCACTAAACGGTCTTTCAGTTCAATATCGTTGGTTGTCTTTACTTTATTTATTACTCCTGCCATGATCGTTAAAATTTAAGTCCGCCTTTACGGGCTGCATCTGCCAATTCTTTAATACGTCCGTGATAGAGGTAACCGTTCCTGTCGAATGTTACCAATTCTACTCCGGCTTCCCGTGCATTCTGAGCAATCAGTTCACCCACTTTGGCCGCGATCTCTTTCTTGGGAAGTTTTTCCTCTATTTTCAGGGAAGATGCCGATGCCAATGTCTTGCCGGTGGTATCGTCGATCACCTGGGCATAAATCTGTTTATTGCTTCTGAATACCGAGAGGCGGGGTCTCTCGGGAGTACCGTGTACTTTACCGCGTACACGGGTCTTTATCTTTAATCTTCTTTCGTTCTTTGTCAACATAGTGAATTCAGTTTACATGTTATTTAGATGCCGTCTTACCGGATTTGCGACGTATCTGTTCACCTACGAAACGTACACCTTTTCCTTTATAAGGCTCCGGTTTACGGAATGAACGGATCTTGGCACATACCTGGCCCAGTAATTGTTTGTCACAAGACTCCAGGATAATAAGCGGATTCTTGTTCCTCTCCATCTTGGTTTCTACCTTGATTTCATCGGGCAGTTGCAAGAAAATACTGTGTGTATATCCTAATGACAACTCCAGTACCTGGCCGTTGTTGGTTACGCGGTAACCCACACCCACCAGTTCCAGTTCCTTGCGGAAACCTTCCGAAACACCGATCACCATGTTGTTCAATAAAGAGCGGTAAAGACCGTGCAACGAACGGCTTTCCCTTTCATCGTCGGGACGTTCAATGGTCAGCACGCCATCGTTTACTTCAATCTTCATATTGCCACTCACATGCTGAGAAAGTTCCCCTTTCGGGCCTTTCAGCGTAATCACATTATCTTCTCCTACAGTCACTGCAACTCCTGCAGGCACTGTAATGGGTAATTTTCCTATTCTTGACATACTCTCTCTCCTTCAAATTAATAAACGAAACATAAAACTTCTCCGCCCACTTTCTGTTCGCGGGCTTCTTTATCGGTCATCACTCCATTTGAAGTAGACAGTATGGCAATACCCAAACCGTTGAGTACACGTGGCATATCCTTGTATCCCACGTATTTACGCAAACCGGGAGTAGAAACACGTTCAAGTTTCTTGATTGCATTCACTTTGTTTACCGGATCGTATTTCAAGGCGATCATAATGCTGCCCTGGGGGCCATCCTCCACGAACTTATAGTTCAGTATATACCCCTTTTCGAAAAGTATCTTAGTGATATCTTTCTTTAAATTTGATGCGGGTACTTCCACCACTCTGTGCTTGGCCATGATGGCATTTCTTAGCCGCGTCAAATAATCTGCTATTGGATCTGTCATATATAAAAAATTTAAATTGATCCCGACTGCCGGGACAATATTTAGTTCACTTCGTTCACGTTATTCGCTGCGCTGTTATTCGTGCTTCGCACGTAATTGCAATCGAATTACAACTGAATTACAACCGAATAACAACTGAATTTACCAGCTTGCTTTCTTCACCCCGGGTATCAACCCTTTGGATGCCATTTCGCGGAACTGGATACGTGAGATGCCAAACTGGCGCATGTATCCTTTGGGGCGGCCGGTGAGTTTGCAACGGTTATGCAGACGTACCGGTGAGGCATTCTTCGGTATGGATTGAAGCGCTTCGTAATCGCCTTCCGCCAGATATTTAGCTCTTTTCTCGGCGTAGCGGGCAACCATCTTGGCTCTCTTCACCTCGCGGGCTTTCATTGATTCTTTTGCCATTATCTACTGATTTTTAGTTCAATTTCATTTAGTCAATCGCTCGCTATGGCATAGTACAAGTAAACTTGCCCTATGCTCACTTAGCTCATTGCGATTGTTGTGCATTTTTAAAAGGTAATCCGAATTCTCTCAGGAGGGCATATCCCTCTTCGTCGGTAGCGGCAGTGGTCACGAATGTGATGTTCATTCCCAGCAAACGGGAGATATTATCGATATTGATCTCCGGGAAGATGATCTGCTCTTCGATACCCAGCGTGTAATTGCCTCTTCCATCGAGTTTGGCATTGATTCCCTTGAAGTCACGGATACGGGGCAAAGCCACACGTACCAGCCTTTCGAGGAACTCATACATCTTATCGTGACGCAGCGTTACACGTACACCGATAGGCATTTTCTTACGCAGTTTGAAATTCGAAATATCCTTACGTGATACAGTAGCTACCGCTTTCTGTCCGGTGATGGTGGTCAGTTCGTTGATGGCTGTTTCGATAATTTTCTTATCGGCTACAGCGATCCCCAATCCCTGGTTGATCACGATCTTCTCCAGTCTGGGAGCCTGCATTACGGTGGTGTAGCTGAATTCTTTCACCAGCGCGGGAACAATACGCTCTTTATAGTCCTTTTTTAAACTTACTTCGTATGCTGTAGTACTCATTTAATCTCCTCCCCCGATTTTTTAGCGTAACGAACCAATTTGCCTTTACTATTTTCTTTGCGTCCAACGCGGGTAGGTTTACCGGTTTTAGGATCCACCGGATTCAGGTTCGAGAGGTGCACGGATGCTTCTTTTTTCTCGATTCCTCCATTTGGGTTCTGGGCGTTGGGTTTGGTATGCTTTGATACCATGTTTACTCCTTCCACCACGGCGCGGTTCTTCTTTATCAGAACCTCAAGCACGCGGCCGGTCTTTCCTTTGTCTTCGCCGGAATTGACGTAAACCGTATCGCCTTTCTTTATATGTAATTTACTCATTGCCTGTGATTGATTAATAGATTATAATACTTCGGGAGCTAAGGAAACGATTTTCATGTTCGTAGCACGCAGTTCACGGGCAACCGGCCCGAAAATACGGCTTGCTCTTAACTCACCGGCATTGTTCAGCAGCACGCAGGCATTATCGTCGAAGCGGATATAGGAGCCGTCGGCACGACGGATCTCTTTCTTCGTACGAACGATGATTGCTTTTGAAACAGCGCCTTTCTTAATATCACTCGAAGGGATTGTGCTCTTGATAGCTACAACAATCACATCCCCTACCGATGCATAACGCCTTCCGGTACCACCCAGAACACGGATACAGAGCGCTTCCTTGGCTCCACTATTGTCGGTTACTGTTAGTCTTGATTCTTGTTGTATCATCTTACTTAGCCCTTTCCATTACTTCAACCACTCTCCATCTCTTTGTCTTGCTCAAAGGACGGGTTTCCATTATACGCACCGTATCGCCGATGTTACAGTCGTTCTTCTCATCATGGGCGTGAAATTTCTTCGTTTTATTAACGAACTTCCCATATATAGGGTGTTTTTCTTTCCATTTTACAGCAACGGTGACGGTTTTATCCATCTTATTGCTGAAAACGACCCCGATTCTTTCTTTCCTTAAATTTCTCGTTTCCATTCTGTCAATTATTGATCATTTTTCAACTCTCTTGCACGCAGTTCCGTATGGATACGGGCAATGTTCCTGCGCTTGTCCTTTAATAAGCCTGAATTATCGAGAGGAGTAATGGTGTGGTTGATACGCAACTGCGTGAGTGCGATCACTTCAGCATCCAATCTTTCCTTCAGGTCTTTATCGGATAGTTCTTGTAATTCTTCTTGTTTCTTCATCTCGGCTTACGATTTTTGCTCATAATTATAATCTCTTCTCACCACGAATTTGGTGGTAACCGGCAATTTCTGAGCCGCTAAACGCAAAGCCTCCTTGGCCACGTCGTAAGAAACACCTTCTATTTCAAAGATCATTCTTCCGGGAGTAACAGGCGCCACATATCCTTCGGGATTACCTTTACCTTTACCCATACGCACTTCGGCAGGCTTCTTGGTGATAGGCTTATCGGGGAAAATACGTACCCAAACCTGTCCCTGACGCTGCATATAGCGTGTTACGGCGATACGCGCAGCTTCAATCTGACGTCCGGTAATCCATTTAGATTCCAGTGATTTAATGCCGAAAGAGCCAAACGCCAGCTGGTTGCCCCGTCCGGCAACACCTTTCATACGGCCTTTCTGCTGCCTTCTAAATTTTGTTTTCTTTGGCTGTAACATATTCTCTTCAATTAAGCATTGTTTTTATTTCTTCTGCGTCTGCCGCCCCTGCCACCGCCTTCGTTGCGTTTGCCGCCACGATTACCACCGCCGCTATTGCCGCCGCCGCGGTTTTCCTTGGATGTGGCGAATGAGGGGGCAAGGTCTTTCTTGCCATATATTTCACCACGACAGATCCATACTTTAATCCCGATCAGACCCACCTTGGTGAGGGCTTCTGCCTGTGCGTAATCGATGTCGGCACGGAATGTGTGGAGAGGAGTTCTTCCTTCCTTGTACATTTCCGAACGGGCCATCTCAGCACCGTTCAAACGGCCTGACACCTGGATCTTGATCCCCTCGGCTCCCATCCGCATGGTAGAAGCGATGGCCATCTTTACGGCACGGCGATAGGCGATCTTACCTTCGATCTGGCGCGCTACGTTGTTGGCAACGATCACTGCGTCGAGTTCCGGCTTCTTGATCTCGAATATATTGATCTGGATATCTTTATCGGTGATCTTCATCAATTCTTCCTTCAACTTGTCGACCTCCTGACCTCCCTTACCGATAATGATACCGGGGCGGGCCGTACAAATGGTGATCGTCACCAGTTTCAGTGTTCTCTCAATCACGATGCGGGATACACTTGCTTTGGCAAGACGGGCATTCAAATATTTGCGGATCTTGCTGTCTTCCAGCAAAATGTCGCCATAATTATTTCCGCCGTACCAGTTAGAGTCCCATCCCTTGATGATCCCTAAACGATTTGCTATCGGATTTACTTTTTGTCCCATCTTCTTAGTTTTGTTCTTGTTCTTCTTTTTTGAATGTATCTACCACGATCGTCACGTGATTGGAGCGTTTGCGGATCCTGTATCCGCGTCCCTGCGGTGCAGGACGAAGCCGTTTCAGCGTGGCGCCTTCATCTACGGATATGGTCTTGATATACAATTCGCCGGTTTCGGCTTTGCGTTCGTTCTTCTGTTCCCAGTTAGCGATGGCCGAGAGCAACAGTTTCTCAACCTTGCCCGAAGCTTCCTTGTTGGAGAATTTCAAAACGCCCAATGCTTTAAACACTTCCATGCCGCGCACCATATCTGCTACATAACGCATTTTACGGGGCGAACTGGGAACGTTTTTCAACACCGCGAAAGAAACCTCTTTACGCTCTTGTTTTCTTTGTTCGGCTGATATTCTTTTTCTAGCACTCATCTCTTTTTCTGTTTTTTATTTCGTTAAGCGCCCTGATCTTATTTCTTGCGGTTACCTGCGTGGCCGCGGAATGTGCGGGTTACGGCAAATTCGCCAAGCTTGTGTCCCACCATATTTTCAGTGACATACACAGGAATGAATTTGTTCCCGTTATGTACGGCAATGGTGTGTCCCACAAAATCAGGTGATATCATCGAAGCGCGCGCCCAGGTCTTGATCACGGTTTTCTTGCCGCTCTCATTCATGGCGTTCACTTTTTTCTCTAATTTCAGATTGATATACGGACCCTTCTTTAATGATCTGCTCATAGTTGTGTATTAATATTAATCAGATTACTTCTTTTTTCTTCTCTCTACGATGTATTTCGAAGAATGTTTTTTAGGCGCTCTTGTTTTCAAGCCCTTTGAATATAAGCCTTTGGCTGATCTGGGATGGCCTCCCGACGCGCGACCTTCGCCACCACCCATGGGGTGATCGACCGGGTTTTTCACCACACCACGGGTGCGGGGACGACGTCCGAGCCAACGAGAACGACCGGCTTTACCTGATTGTTCCAGAGCATGGTCCGAATTACCAACACTTCCAATAGTAGCTTTACATGCCGACAAAATTTTACGAACTTCACCGGAAGGCATTTTGATAATGGCATAATTCTCTTCACGAGATACCAATTGTGCAAATGTTCCGGCAGAGCGTGCCATCTTTGCCCCTTGTCCCGGACGCAATTCAATATTATGAACTACTGTACCGATGGGAATAACCGACAAGGGTAGTGCATTTCCAACTTCAGGAGCCGCTGACGGCCCCGACATCACTGAGGTTCCTACTTCAAGGCCGTTGGGCGCAAGAATGTACGCTTTCACTCCGTCGGCATAATACAACAACGCGATGCGCGCCGAACGGTTAGGATCGTACTCTATGCTTTTTACTACGGCCGGGATACCATCTTTTGTTCTCTTGAAATCAATAATCCTGAAACGTCTCTTGTGTCCGCCGCCTATATTTTTCACGGTCATTTTACCACGATGATTGCGGCCTCCCGACGCTCTCTTACCAACCACAAGAGATTTCTCCGGTACACTTGCAGTGATCTTTTCAAATGAACCGATAATCTTGTGTCTTTGCCCCGGTGTTGTGGGCTTTAATTTACGTATTGCCATTATTTTTTAGATATTGCTAAATAAATCGATTGTTTCACCTTTCTTCAAGGTGACAATTGCTTTTTTGTAGGATGAGGTACGTCCCTGCACAACGCCTGATTTTGTATACCGGCTTTTCAGCTTACCTTCATACCTCATCGTATTCACGCTTTCTACTTTCACGTTATACAGCGCTTCAACGGCATTTTTAATCTCAACCTTATTAGCAGAAGGCTTCACAATAAAGCCGTAACGGTTGTCAAACTTATCCGTTATGGCGGTTTGTTTCTCTGTGAATATGGGTTTTACTATTACACTCATTTCTATTCTCCTTATGCTTTAAACAGGTTATCAATTACAGCTACTGATGATTCCATCATCACCAGACTGGCACAATTCATAATTTTGTATGTATTTATGTCTGAAGCTGTTATCACATTGACACCACCCAAATTTCGGGCCGACAAATATACGTTTTTATTTTGATTCGGCAAAACGAAAAGTAGCTTTTTATCAGCGAGTTGCAGTTTTTTTGTCAATTCCACAAATTGCCTGGTCTTAGGGGTATCGAAGGCAAAATCTTCCACCACCACGATGGCGTTATTTTTCGCTTTCAGAGAAAGGGCCGATTTACGTGCCAGCGCTTTCACCTTTTTATTCAGTTTGAAACTGTAATCGCGTGGCTTGGGACCAAATACACGGCCTCCACCTACCAGTACGGGCGATTTGATGTCACCACGACGTGCCCCACCGCTACCCTTCTGGCGGATCAGCTTGCGCGTACTTCCCGCGATCTCACTTCTCTCTTTCGATTTGTGCGTACCCTGACGCCGGTTGGCCATATATTGTTTTACATCCAACCAGATAACATGATCATTGGGTTCAATCCCGAAAATGGAATCGTCGAGTGTCACCTTCTTATCTGTTACCTCTCCTTTGATATTATATACGCTTAATTCCATTTTATTTCTCTATTGCTACGATTGAACCTTTGCTTCCCGGAATGGAACCTTTTATCAATAAAAGATTGTGTTCGGGAATTACCTTGATTACCTGCAGGTTCTGAACGGTTACCCGTTCGTTACCCATCTGTCCGGCCATACGGGTTCCCTTGAATACTTTCGCGGGATAAGAGCATGCTCCGATTGAACCGGGGGCACGCAACCTGTTGTGCTGACCATGTGTGGACTGTCCCACACCACCGAAACCATGGCGTTTTACCACACCCTGGAATCCTTTTCCTTTCGATTTCCCGATCACGTCTACATAGACAGTGTCGTTGAAAAGATCTACTTTGATCTCAGATCCGGCTTTGTACTCGTTTCCAAAACCTTTGAACTCGGCCAAGTGTCTCTTGGGGCTTACTCCGGCTTTCTTAAAATGCCCTTTCTCAGCGTTGGGGGTATGCTTGTCTTTCTTGTCTTCAAACCCGAGCTGAATAGCATCGTAACCGTCGTTTTCAACGGTTTTCACCTGAGTCACCACGCAAGGACCTGCTTCGATAACAGTGCATGGGATATTTTTCCCCTCGGCACTGAAAACGGATGTCATTCCGATTTTTCTTCCTAATAATCCTGGCATTTCTCTCGTTTTTAATTTATTAATTCAAGATTTCAGATTCAAAATTCAAGATTTGTAATTTCACGATTTCATCTTGAATCTTAATTCTTCACTCTTAATTCTTCGTTTTTAGTTCTTAGTTCTTCACTATCAAACTTTAATCTCAACTTCCACACCACTGGGCAACTCAAGCTTCATCAGTGCATCTACGGTTTTAGCCGTTGAGCTGTAGATGTCGATGAGTCTCTTGAAAGAGGCCAGTTCGAACTGCTCGCGCGATTTCTTGTTGACAAACGTGGAGCGGTTCACGGTAAAAATACGCTTGTGCGTAGGCAATGGGATTGGACCACTTACCACGGCACCCGTAGCTTTTACGGTTTTTACGATCTTTTCGGCAGACTTGTCCACCAAGCTATAATCGTAAGATTTCAGTTTAATTCTGATTTTTTGGCTCATAAATTTTTATGTTGCGTAAAATGTTTATTACTTGATCAAATCCACGCGGCCTTTCACCTCCGTCAATACCTGCCTTGCAATAGAAGAAGAGACTTCTTCGTAGTGCGAGAATGACATAGTGGATGTGGCACGCCCCGAGGTGATGGTACGCAATGAAGTTACGTAACCGAACATTTCAGAAAGCGGCGTTTTGGCTTTTACCACACGTGCACCGGAACGGTTTGATTCCATTCCTTCCACCTGTCCGCGACGCTTATTCAGGTCGGAGATCACATCACCCATACTTTCTTCGGGGGTAACCACCTCTACCTTCATGATCGGCTCCAGCAATACCGGGCCTGCTTTTTCCGCAGCGGATTTGAAAGCCTGCATCGCACAGATTTCGAACGAAAGCTGATCGGAGTCAACCGCGTGATACGAACCGTCGATCACGGTCACTTTCAGTTTATCCAACGCATAACCGGCAAGCACACCGTTTTTCATTGCACGCTGGAATCCTTTCTGGATAGAGGGGATATATTCTTTTGGAATGTTACCACCCTTCACTTCATCTACAAACTGCAATTCGCCCTCGAAGTCCTTGTCGGCGGGTTCCACCCGCACGATCATATCGGCGTACTTACCACGGCCCCCGGTCTGTTTCTTGTAGGTCTCACGCAACTCAACCGGTTTGGTGATAGCCTCCTTGTAAGATACCTGCGGGCGCCCCTGATTGGCTTCTACCTTGAACTCGCGTTTCAAGCGGTCGATAATAATCTCGAGGTGAAGTTCACCCATCCCTGAAATCACCGTCTGACCGGTTTGTTCGTCAGTTTTCACGGTAAAGGTCGGATCTTCTTCCGCCAGTTTAGCCAAGCCGTTGGAGAGTTTGTCCAGATCCTTCTGTGTTTTGGGCTCTACCGCGATACCAATCACCGGATCGGGGAAGTCAATTGCTTCCAGGATAATGGGATGGCTTTCGTCGCAAAGGGTATCACCTGTACGAATATCTTTAAAACCCACACCGGCACCGATATCTCCGGTACCAATGAAGTCTTTCGGATTCTGTTTGTTGGAGTGCATCTGGAAGAGACGTGAAATACGCTCTTTCTTGCCGGAACGGCTATTATACACATAAGATCCGGCATCAAGTTCTCCCGAATACACACGGAAGAAACAGAGACGACCCACATAAGGATCGGTAGCGATCTTGAATGCCAATGCGCACATCGGTTCCGACGGATCGGGATGACGCACCAGTTCCTTGTCCGGATCTTTCGGATCGGTACCGGTAATGGCCTCCGTATCAACAGGGCTGGGCAAATAAGCACAAACCGCATCGAGCAAAGTCTGTACCCCTTTATTTTTGAAAGATGATCCGCAGATCATTGGATTGATCTGCATGGCCAGTGTACCTTTGCGGATAGCTGTCCTGATCTCATCTTCGGTAATGGTGGAAGGATCGTCGAAATACTTCTCCATCAAGTGGTCATCACATTCTGCCACTATCTCGAGCATCTTGTCACGCCATTCCTGCGCTTCATCCAATAAGTCTGCGGGGATATCCACTACATCGTAGTCGGCACCCATAGTTTCGTCGTGCCAGTAGAGCGCTTTCATGGTAATCAGGTCGACCACTCCTTTGAAAGTCTCTTCCGCACCGATAGGTATCTGGATAGGACACGCATTAGCGCCCAGCATCTCTTTTACCTGACGTATTACGTCGAAGAAATTAGCGCCCGAGCGGTCCATCTTGTTGACGTAACCTACACGGGGCACTTTATATTTGTCTGCCTGACGCCATACGGTCTCCGACTGCGGTTCCACGCCACCTACGGCGCAGAATGCGGCGACCGCCCCGTCGAGCACACGCAGTGAACGTTCAACCTCTACGGTGAAGTCCACGTGTCCCGGGGTGTCAATCAGATTGATTTTATATGTCTTGTCATTATATTTCCAGCTCGTGGTAGTAGCAGCGGAAGTAATGGTAATACCACGTTCCTGCTCCTGTTCCATCCAGTCCATGGTCGCAGCGCCGTCATGTACCTCCCCGATCTTGTGCGTCAACCCCGTATAAAACAGGATACGCTCGGAGGTGGTAGTCTTGCCGGCATCGATATGCGCCATGATACCAATGTTACGAGTGAATTGTAATGCTTCTTTTGAACCCTTAGCCATCTTTTTTACCTTCTATCTTAATTAAAATCTGAAATGGGCAAAAGCACGGTTTGCCTCTGCCATTCTGTGCATGTCTTCTTTACGTTTATAAGCACCACCCTGACTGTTATAAGCATCCACAATTTCGGCAGCCAGCTTATCGGCCATCGTCTTTCCTCCTCTTTTGCGAGCATAAAGAATGAGGTTCTTCATTGAAACGGATTCTTTTCTTTCCGGTCTTATTTCGGTAGGAACCTGGAAGGTAGCTCCGCCCACACGGCGAGATTTCACTTCCACTTGGGGGGTAATATTATCGAGAGCGGCTTTCCATACTTCGAGAGCCGGTTTTTCTTCATTAGGCAATTTAGCCTTCACTGTTTCTAATGCGGAATAGAAGATATCGTAGGAGGTACTCTTCTTACCGTCATACATAAGGTGGTTAACAAACTTTGTTACCCTTACATCACCAAACACAGGATCAGGAAGAACCTGTCTTTTTTTAGGTTTAGTTTTTCTCATTGCTTAAAAAATTATGTGTTGTTTGGTTGCCTTTGCAAAGTCTTCAACAAATTCCTCCGAATTTATTTACTCAACCCTTCATAAAATAGCGTATCCCAAAAATTCAACAGCGATTCTACATTTTTTTAATTATACTTCACCAACGCAACGGGGGCGGCGTTATTTTTTCTTTGCCGGCGCTGCGGTCTTAGCACCTGGTTTAGGACGCTTAGCGCCGTACTTAGAGCGCCTTTGGGTACGACCGTTTACACCGGCGGTATCCAAGGTTCCACGCACAATGTGATAACGCACACCTGGAAGGTCTTTTACACGTCCTCCGCGCACCAGCACGATGGAGTGCTCCTGCAGGTTATGTCCTTCTCCCGGGATGTATGCGTTCACTTCCTTCGAGTTAGTCAAACGTACACGGGCCACCTTTCTCATTGCTGAATTCGGTTTTTTCGGAGTAGTGGTATACACTCTCACACAAACGCCACGGCGTTGCGGACAGGAGTCCAATGCGGGCGATTTGCTTTTGTCCGTAAGGGTGGTACGTCCTTTCCTTACTAATTGTTGAATTGTAGGCATCTTCTGCTTTCTTTTATCTATTTCAGTTTTTTAATAATTCACTGTCTCACTTATCCTCACGCTACAGGTATAATATAATACCTTGATTATCATTCAATAACCATTCACTTCGCATGAAAAACGGCACAAAATTACAAATAATCAATCAGATGTGCAAGTGTTTCTCGAAATAATTATCATCTTTGCGGACTCAAAAAATATTTTTCACCCGACTGTAACTTTTTGGCTGCTCACCCGTCATTAAATAATGAACATTGATTCTTTCCATACCGTCATCCTCCCAATGAAGGATAAACTCTTCAGGCTTGCATACAGTATTGTAAGAGAACAAGCTGAAGCCGAAGATATCGTGCAGGACGTACTGGTAAAGCTTTGGAGCAAGCGTGATGAATGGAAATACATAGAGAATCTGGAAGCTTATTGTTTCAGAGTCACTAAGAATACATCGCTCGACAGGTTGGCTTCCATGTCAGTGAGAAAGACGGGGGTAATTGATCCCGAAAAAGAAAATATCTTTTTTGTCGATAATCGCTCTCCTCTCAGTGAAATGGAGAGAAAAGAACAGCGTTCAGCCATCGGTCAGTGTATTGAGATGCTTTCGGAAAACCAGCGGCTGGTTTTTACCCTCAGGGAAATTGAAGGGATGAGTTACCGGGAGATAGCTGAAGCACTCGCTATCAGTGAAGATCTGGTAAAAATAAGCCTTCACAGGGCAAGACAAAAAATGAAAGAAATGTTATCGGTATATCACAAATATGAATAGTGAAGAGATACATAGTTTATTAGAGAAATATTGGAGTTGTGAAACATCGCTCCAGGAAGAGAAAGAATTGCAGGCGTTTTTCTCGGATAGTGATGTGCCTGAAGAATTCCGGCAATATATTCCTCTCTTTTCTTTTATAAGGGAAGAACAATCGGTGACATTGAGCGACGGCTTCAGCGAGAGATTGCAAAATATCCTTGACGCGGAAGAAAAAGAACGATATATCACTATTCGTATTTTTAGGCCGTTGTTGCGTATTGCGGTTTCCGTTTTGCTTGTAATAGGGATGGGGGTGAGTTTTTACTTTATCTCCAGACAGGATAACCGGCCACACTTTGTGGAAACATTTGAAGATCCCAATGCAGCCATGCAACATGCCGCGTATGCCCTTGAAAAATTATCACATGCACTGCGTAAAAGCGAAACAGCTTCGGTAGAAACTATTCAGTTTATCGATGATCTGGATATTGATTGGACTGCCATCGATTCATTAAACAGGATCGATCCGGTTGCAATGGATAGTGTGATGAGTGAATAGTTAAAAACTAAGAATGAAAAATGAAAAATTAATAGTGAAGAATAATTGGTCTTTGGTAATTAATAATTGGTAATTTGTAATTGGTAATTGATAATTTGTGTTTCGTCAGAATAAGACAATATATGAGAAAAATAGTAATAATATGGTTTTCCCTACTTCTCCCCGGTATCCTTCTTGCCGATAATTTCGTGTCGGCATTTATGGATAAATGTGCAGAACCTGAACGGCCACTGAGCAATGTAAATATCGGTAAGGCAATGCTCGAAAAAATGGCGGCAAACACCTATGATGAAGAGTTGAAAAGTGCCTTCAAAGAGTTGAACAGCATTCGTATTATAAGTTCAGATAATGTGGATGATTCGAAGTATTACTATCAGAAAGCAACTGAACTGATCAAAGAATCATTCTATGATTATGACGAAGCGGTCTCTGTAACCGAAATGGGATCAAAGATCTCTGTTTGGGTGAAAAGGCTGGGAGAGGAGAAACAGGATCTTATACTCATTATGCTCGAGAATGACGGGAAACTATCCATCATTACGGTTTCGGGAAAGATTGATTTCGATTCCATATCCAAATTGGCGGGATCGCTTCGAAACGGGCAACAGTTCCCGTAGAGACAATGAATTATCATTTATGACTTAAAAAATTAAACATATATTAATGGTCTTTTTAAAATAACTTTTTTCTTTTTTATATTTAAACGATGAACAGGCAGCCGAGCGTGAGTTTAGCTGCCTGTTGCTTTGAGATTCTATTACCATCCCGGATTTTGCACCAATCCCGGCGTTCGTTTCAATTCATCCGTCATAATGGGGAACAAATAACTTTGCGGCGTTCTGAATACCCGTTCATCGGGAACGGCAAACCGCACCATCTTGTACTTTTTCCCATCTACTTCTATTTTGCCGTCGGGATCTTCCACGGGTCTCATTCCATGCGACCAGCGCTGGGTCTTCGGATATGGCCAGCTGTCAGGATTTACATAATTTTGTTCTTTTTGCAATTCAACAGCATCGTCGGCTTCCATATATAAGCGTGTATGCCATATACGATGATTTTCATAGAATAGCTCAACCCGTCGTTCCCTTTGGATATAATCGTTCATTAGCGCTTTATCTGTCAATGCGGCAGGAGGAATGGGCGCCATAAAAGAACGGACGCGCACTCCATTCAACAAATCATAAATTTCCTGATTCGGACCACCGGTTTCATTTACCGCTTCACAGTACATATATATGAATTCAGGCAATCTCCAGATAGCGGGACCGTTGATAATGTGGGTGCCACTTCCTCTTACCCATCCGTCTTTGTAGAATTTGCGCATATAATAACCGGTATGGGAAGATGCACTCAGGTAATTAGCCCCTACCGCATCGTTGCCGGATGCCGTATTAAGAACAGTATTGCCATAGACTGATCCATGATAACGGATATCACGATAAAAACGGGGATCACGCCGGACACTTTCATAAGGATTTTCATCATCGTATCCGTCAGAAACGGCTCTCCCGGCATATATAGGGTAACCATATCCATCAGGAGCCATATATTCATATTCATCCACTTGCTCCTGAAGGGGGCGCTGGCGGGCATGTCCACCCTGGGTAGGAGGCAACACATCTCCCGACCAACCAGTATCTTTATCCCGCGTTACAAACCAAACCCACTCCTGTTGGATCGACTGCATATCATAAAACATATCCCATAAGCGTTTATACACTTTACTATTGCTTGTATTATTCCCGTTGATATCCCCAAAATCGGTTTCATTTGAGGCGGAATAAAGACGATAACGCAGGTTGCCACTGTTGTCTTTGGCTTCCATCACAGCCTTTGCCGCCTCCTTTACAGCCAGCCACCGGGCAGGATCATAGGTATACTGTTCTTTAAATAGCCTGGTATCATCGGGGAAATTTCCACCGTTCCACATGGGTGTGGCTGCAATCCACAAAGCCATCGCTTTCAATCCCAGGCATGCACCCTTGTCAACCCGTCCGAAATATGTACCACCATTGGATGCATTTACACGTTGATAAGCAGCATCCGCATCAGCTATGATCTTTGCCACCACATCATGCACCGACAGTTTCTCAAACACCATTTCATCATCCGGATTCACCACATAATCAACGTAAGGTATTTCCCCGTAGGCCCTCAACAAAAGAAAATGCAAATATCCTCTTAAGAAATAGGTTTCGCCCACACGCCGGGTAATATCCCCAGCACCTCCGGACTCCGGATTATCGGGGGTGTTATATTTTTCCACTCCTTCCAGAATAACATTGGCTTTCCGGACTTTTGTCCACAAATCCCACCAATACTGCCCCACACTACTACGGTCAGGCATCCCCTGTGAAGGGCCGTAGTTCCCTATTTGAAACTGACGAGGAATGGCAGCTTCATGGCTACTGGCACTACATTCATCTGTAATGGCGGAAGACGAAAAATGGTTGAAGAAAAGTAACGGTTTATTCGCTGATTTACAGTTTGCATATAAATCTGTCACCAACTGATCAACATAGGCATAACGTGTAAAAATTTCCTTTTCATTTTTTTTATCATCCGGCGCCCGATCCAGATAATCGTCATTACACGAGGTAATGAATAAAAAGCCTATAATAAAGGCGATAATAGATTTTTTATTGTTCATTTTTTGTAGGTTTAATCGTTAATAAGTAATGTCTATGCCAAAATTGAAGACGCGTTGTACAGGGTACCAATCCCCACTACCTTCCCTTATTTCAGGATCTACATCCAGATCCTTCAATTTATCAAATGTCAATAAATTCAATCCTTGCACATATAGCCGTACATTCTGGAAGCCGGCAAAACGGATCATGTTTTGGGGAAGAGAATATCCTATTTCCACATTTTTCACCCTGAGATAAGAGCCGTCCCAAAGGGCCAGACTACTGTTTCCATTCTTGTTGTTCTCATACGCTCCATACGTCAATCGCGGATAAGTTGCCACATCTTTTGTCGCTTCGGTCCAACGGTTCAGATGCCATTTCTTGACTTTCCCCACCTGATCCTGGTAATAATCGGGGAAATCATACACGGCAGCCCCGTTCAACAAGATATTCGTATTGGTTGCGCCCTGCAATAAGATGGAGAAATCCAGCCCTTTATAAGATATGCCCAGAGGTATCCCAAATTGTATTTCGGGATTTCTGGGATACCCGTAATGGGTACGGTCATTCTCATCATCAATCATTCCATCTCCGTTCAGGTCTTTGTACACCACGTCACCGGGATAGAGTTTTCCCCAGGGCTGAAAACCCTTTTCATCGTTCATCGCGTTCAATCTGTCCGCTTCTGCCTGATCATATACAAAATGGTCTACCACATACACAAAATGTTCACCCACTCTTCTTCCGGTATTTTTTCTCCATTCGTTATCATAGGCGATCTCATTCATAAATTTGATTTTATTGCGTGCAAACGTGAAATTGGGTTTTATATAATATCGGAAATTTTTCCCGATCCGCCCGTTCCACCCGACTTCAAGATCAATACCCCGGTTGTCGACAATACCTGAATTGATAAATGGAGCATCTTTTCCTACAATATCCGGAAAGCCTACTTTATTTCCACCACTTAAACTGGTAATAATATCGTAACGGTGTTCGAAAAATGCGTCTATCGCAAGGGATAAACGATTCTTAAACATAGTGGCATCCAATCCGATATTCAGTTTCCGGGCTTTTTCCCATGTCAGGTTTGGATTCGCAAAATTCCCTTCCGAGAGCCCGCTGTATCCATTCCCGAACTGATCAATACCGAAATTATATCCGCTTCCGTCCGAATAGAATTGCAAATAAGCAAACCGGTCTCCATCATTGTCGGATATCTTATCGCTACCGACCAGACCATAAGAACCCCTGATTTTTAAATGGTCGAGCCACACACGGCTATTCTTCATAAAACTTTCTTCAGTCACAACCCAACCGGCTGAACCAGCAGGGAAAAAGCCATAACGCTTGCCGGGGGCGAAATTCTCCGAACCATTATAACCGACATTAAATTCCGCTAAATATCTGTTTGCAAAAGCATAGGTGGCACGCCCGGATATTCCCTGGTAACGATATTCCACCCTGTTATCGTAAGTACGATTAGACCGGTTAAATAAAACCAATCCGGAAACATCGTGCTTGCCGAACGAACGGGCGTAATCGAACTTCAATTGATAATAGGTTTTGCTTTCTGTAGCATTATGGGAAAAACCGTTACCGATTGTTTCGTCTATGTCGTACCACGGATTTCCCTTTATATATGCACCATCATACGCTCCATCCGGTTGCTGGATATAGTATTCGCCATTATTCCCAATAGAAGGCTGAAATGTGGCATAACGCCCGTAAGTAGCATAACCGTCGGCCCTGGTAGATAAGACACGGTTAATCCAGCGTCCTTCCTGCGCATCGTATGAGAATACCCCTTCGACCTTTAATCCTTTTGTAATAAAATCGAGTTTATGTCCCAATGTAAACGATCCGTTCAGGTAGGTCTTTTTTTCATTCAGGAATCCGGTCCTTGCCAATTCACCAAGGATATTGAACCGATGAAGCGGGTCACCATACAATAACCCATAGGGATTATTCAACACAAAATTTTCATTTTCCGTATTGCCATTATCGGGAAGCGTAATCGGAAGATAAGGAGGTTGCGTATTAGCGATATAAACAATCCTTGCAGCCGTTGTTCCGGGAGCATCCCGGTCGGTGATACGCGCTCCCAAATCTACTTTTGTATAAAAATTATCCGTTATATCCACATCCACGTTGGCCCGGAAATTATAACGTTGGAAAATTGCCTGGGTATCGTATTGGGTCAGATTAGTATGTTTATAGTTTCCACTTTGTTTATAATAATTTGCCATTACATAATAGCGTGCCCTATTTGATCCGCCTCTCACCGACAAACTATAATCTTCCTGCGTTCCGGCTTTGAATGCATAATCAAAATAATTCCAGTTATAACCCAATCCGTCTGAATTATCTCCCCTGGCTTTCCGATAATTAGCGATCGCCTCATCACTGAACAGCGTCAGGGAAGAAGGGTTGACACCCGGATTACTATTTATCATGGCCTCATTGTAAAGAAGCGCATAATCCGCGGAACCCAGATATCTCGACAGGTTGATAGGTTTATTGGTACCGTAAGATGCTTTGAAGCTAACCGTCGCCTTGTCCTGAGCCTTTCCTCTTTTAGTGGTAATAATGATCACACCATTGGCACCTCGAACGCCATAAGGTGCCGTAGCAGAAGCATCTTTCAAGATAGTAAATGTCTCTATCTCTTCCGGCGCGAGATACTGCATGTCCCGTTCCACACCGTCCACAATTACAATGGGAGAACTATCTCCATAGGTACCGAACCCCCGGATTTTAATATCCGATACATCCACCCCGGGCTCTCCCCCGCTATATTGGTTTACCATTAATCCGGGCATCCGCCCCGCCAGTGCATTATTCAGATTTGCCGTAGGACTCTGTTTCAGATCTTTCGTGGTGATGGTCGACACAGAACCGGTAATCGTAGCCAGTTTCTGGGTTGTATAACCCACCACTACCAGCTCCTCTAAAGCCTTACTGTCATCTACCAACGTCACGTCGATGGCATCTCTTCCTCCAATTTGAATTTCTTCAGGCTGGAAACCCACAAAAGAATAGATTAATGTAGCGTTTGAGTAAGGAACAGCAATCGTGTAATTTCCTTCCATATCGGTAACTGTCCCTGTCTTTGTTTCACCTCTTACCACCACATTCACTCCCGGAAGAGGATCTCCCAGGTTATCCACTACTTTGCCCCTTACCACATGCTGCTGGGCAAATGCATTCAAGGAAAATACCCACAATAACGTGAACAAGATTCCTTTCACAAACATTCTTTTCTGTTTTCTTTCCATTTCATTTTCATTTGTTTAGATTAATAAAATTATTAAAAACGGTATTACTCCTTACCGGTAATCCTTTTTTGCCTCTCTTCAATCACTCTTTCAAGAGCAGCTACTACGTCATAATGGTATTTAGAATGGATCCGCCTGAAAGCCATCATTGCATTTTCACGGCTAATACCCAAATCCCCGGATACCTTCTCCCAATCTCCACGGCGTTTTAAACGAAGAAGCTCCTTCAACCTCATTGTATATTCTGTTTCTTCATCCTGCAAATCCTGATAATTATGCTGCTGATTCATTTTCTCTTTTTCGCACATGGATCATACAATTTTGAATTTTTGTTATACTTTTGTTACACAACTGTTATGCATTATTTTGCAAAAATACAAACATTTCAATTAAAATACAAACATTTAAGTATAAATTCATGGAAATACCTAAAATTAACGCAAGGATTATGCAAATCATCAACTACAAAAGTAATGGGAACAGGAAGAAATTCTCCGAAACAATAGGCATATCACAACAGTCTATCAATAGGTTATTTAATATAGATAGCAGAACAGGAAAATACCCTGTGGCCACCACAGAGATTATCATGGCAATTAGTGAAATGTTTGTAGATATTAATACAAGATGGCTTCTTACCGGAGTTGGCACAATGTTGCAGGCTGACAATCTACAAGAAAGTCAGCTTTTATATCAGCTCATTGAAGAGATAAAAGATTTATCCGCTGAAAATGCTTTATTAAAAAAGGATAATTCTGAATTACTAAAAAAGAATCAATAAAAATTACGCCTCTCTGTTGTTATTCATGAATTGATGTGCCAGCAAAACCGTGTTTTTCAGGTATTCATATTCCAATTCGAAGCACTCGGAGAAAATTTCTGTACCCATATTATCTTCAATCTGTGAAGCTGTCCAGAGTTTGCCTCCTTGCAATTGCAGGCTGTTGAAGACCGTTTCATCCTCAATAGCAGACACATATAGAAACACCAGACGTTTGGTTATTTCATTTTCAAATGTATATTTCAACAGAAAATGAAAGGGAATATCGTTACCACCCCATTCCTTTTTGATACTGTTCTGCAAAGTCTCATCCACATTGTCATTGAATTGCATATATTTCTCAAACGGATAATCCAGTTTTCCGGGATTCAACAACCGGCTCTGATCCCGTTCCTGTAAGTAAATTCTTCCTTTGTAGATCAATGCCAGACGCACTACCGGATGCATGAACTTATTTTTGAGGTCTTTCGTAATTGATTTTGCAACCCTTCCCGTCACATCCCCCTTCTCGGTTACTACGGGTAACCACTCTTCCTGGAACAATTTCTTATCCAGGATATATAACCGGACAGTCTCCATGGTCATGATTATCAACAATAAGACCTGGCATACAACCACCATGGCAGCACTACTCACGAAACGGACTTCAGCGGCATCGAACAGATAAAATGCCAGCACCAGAAGAAGGTGGATCGATAATGCGTATTGTGTTTGGAAAGCTACCCTCAGGGACTCCTTCAGATAATTCTTCAATATCAGGTTACGTCCCTTGGCAATCCGTGTGATGATTTTTCCTCTCGAAAACCGCATAACAATAAGGGATATCACAAAAATAATCTCTACAATCGCAAAACGGTTAAAGGCGGGCAATCGCGGGAAGACAGCAAAAGAAAATAATAACGCAATGGCAAATGTAATAATGGAAATATCATAAATAAGGCGGCTGTACTTCTTCACTGCAATATATCCAACAACAGACAAAGCCAACGCAATACTTGTTGCGATACGGGGATCCGCATACAATATCAAAATTGAAAAAACAAACATCGATATAAGTCCGAATGCCGGATTCCTTAATATTCTTTGCATATTGGAAAAGTAAGCCATAAAGCGCCTCTTTTGTACATTCATTACGCTACAAAAGATACAATCTAACCGTAAAAACCCTTTGATGATGATCCTATCTCACTCACTCTCTCTTGAAACACTTCCAATAATAACAACAAACCGGCCTTTTTGTTTAGCCATAAAGACGTTCACTAAAGTTAGTCGTTTTTTCGCTATGGCATAATACAAACAAGTTTGTCTTCTGCTCATTTAGCTTGACAAAAACGTTGCCGAACGGTGTTTCACCATTCGGCAACAAATCCCTGAAGATTAACAAAGGGGGGGGGTAGAATTATTCGAGGTTCCGTTTGAAATGATCGATTACCCTTTCATAAAGGTATTTCCTTGCATTTTCTCCTCTGATAGAATGATCTTTGTCAGGGAAAAAGAACATATCGAAATGCTTGCCCGCCTCGATCAGGGCGCGCGTGTATTCCACAGAGTTCTGGAAATGCACATTGTCGTCGGCCATACCGTGTATCAACAAAAGGTTGCCTTCCAAGCGGTTCGCAAGTGCAATGGGCGATCCATTGTCGTATCCCTGTTTATTCTGCTGGGGGGTACGCATAAACCGCTCGGTGTAGATAGTGTCGTAGAACCGATAGTCGGTCACCGGCGCTATGGCTACCCCCGCTTTAAAGATACCGTTTCCACGACTCATACTCATCAGGACGTTATATCCTCCATAACTCCATCCCCAAATACCGATACCCTTTTCATCAATATAAGGCAATGAAGCGAGATAACGGGCGGCGGCAACCTGGTCATCCGATTCCTTTATTCCCAAATTCATATAGGTACTCTTACGGAATTCTTCCCCACGTGCGCCTGTACCCCGGCCATCCACGCAAGCCACTAAAATACCTTCATTCAACAATGCATAATACCAGTCGGCACTGTATCGGTCCAACACTTGTTGCGAATTGGGGCCGCTATACTGGATCATCACCACGGGATACTTCCGGTTAGGATCAAAATTATAGGGTTTCAATATCCATCCGTTCAGGCGGGTTATTCCATCGGCAGCCGTTACGGTAATGTATTCTCTCTTGGGGAACTGTGCGGAAGCTACTTTAGCACGGACAGCCTGGTTGTCTTCCAACACCCGCAATTGCTTTCCGTTTCCATCGTGCAAGGTGATCATCGTGGGGGTATTGGCATCCGACCAGCGGTTCACAAAATATTTACCCTGTCTGCTGAAGGAGGCACTGTTATAACCTGTTAACTGCGACAATTTCTGGGGTTGTCCCTTGTTTATATTCACCTTATATATATTACGTTTTAAGGGTGACTCATCGGCGGCCTCATAGAAAACCGTTTCGGTTTGTTCGTCCACTGCCAGAAGTGCCGTCACATCGTAATTGCCGGTGGTGAGTTGTTTTTGTAACGTACCCGAAATGCCATACATATAAATATGGCTGTAGCCATCTTTCTCTGACACGTAGGTAAAGTGGTCTTTCAGGAAATGGATCGAGTCAAACCATTCCGAATCGATATAATATTTGCTTTCTTCCCTTAGCACCAATTTTGAAACTGTAGAGCGGGGACTGGCAAAATACATGTCGAACCTGTTCTGATCCCGGTTCAGTGTCATCACCGCCAGTTGGTCAGGATCGTATGTGAACTTGATACGGGGTATATATCCGTCTGCATCCAACGGCACATTTAAGGTACGTGTCGTACGCGCCTCTATATCGAACACGCGACACTCAACCGTGGAATTGGATTCTCCCGGTTTGGGATATTTAAAGTGATAGAAACCGGGATATAACTGTTTATTAAAAGTCTGGAAAGAGAACTCCTTCACTGCCGACTCATCGGTACGCACAAAGGCCAGTTGCCGGTTATCGGGCGAAAACTCCATCAAGCGGGTCGTTGCGAATTCTTCCTCATATACCCAGTCGGTTGCCCCGTTGATCACTTTATTTTTCTCCCCGTCCCTGGTTACCTGCGACTCGGTATCAAAGTCGAACTTTGTCAGCCAGATATTATTTTCTATCACGTAAGCCACCATCTTGCCGTCAGGAGAAAAAGTAGGAATCATCTGTTTCGAGGGTTGTTCCGACAGCTTCCTTACCATGTTGCGACGTACATCATGATAGTAATAGTTAGCACGGAAAGAGTGACGATAGATCTGCTCCCGGTCCCTGTAGACCAATACCCGGTTCTCGTCGGGACTTACTAAAAACCCTTCAAAACTATCAAAGGTGCAGTTCCGCGCCGTCCGCGTATTGAACAGGGTGTCCACCGCTTCTCCGGAAGCATACGCATATTTGATCACTGCAGTTTGCTGTGGATCGGTCTGGTAGAAGTGCATTCCGTCTTCCGATGACACCATCGTTTTTATACCCCGGGGAGCAAATTCATTACCCAGCAGACTTTCCAATGTATAGCGTTGCGCCGATACCGAGACCACACTTGCTATCACAATAGTTGTTGTTACTATAACCTTACATAGAAACTTTTTCATCGATCTTATCTTATAATTATTCGAAGTGCAAATATAATTCTTTTCAACCATCAACCAAAGGTATTGACGTTGCTCAATCTCCATCTTGATTCTTATCTAATTTTGACAAAGTTACGAAAAGAGCGAGGCTTTTCACATATTTTTTTGTATTTTCGGCAAAAATTTCGGAGGATTAGCTCCATTGGCACTACTCGTCCCGATTTATAGGGATTGGCCTCATCCCGACAAGTCGGGATCTTCGCTATGCTTCGATTGGCACATTAGTCTCATTGGCATATTGGCACATTTAACTACACTTCGTTCCGTTGAACGTTGTTTGTCACATTAAATATATGGAATCAGAAGAAAAGAAAATTACAGAATTGCCCGAGAACGCTTATCGGGAATTAAATCCGGGAGAAGAGTACAAGCCAGTACTTCCTTCCGACCGACCGGTAACAGAAGTAACTTCATGGTCGATAGGTATGGGATTATTAATGGCGGTTATCTTTTCGGCTGCGGCAGCCTATTCTGGCCTGAAGATCGGTCAGGTTTTCGAAGCGGCCATCCCTATCTCCATCATTGCCGTAGGCGCATCGGCTGCCTTCCGAAAGAAAAATGCACTGGGGCAGAATGTCATTATCCAGTCCATCGGCGCATCCTCCGGGGTGATTGTTGCCGGAGCGGTCTTCACCATTCCGGGACTTTACATCTTGCAAGCCAAATACCCCGATATCCAAATCAACTTCTGGCAGATATTCTTTTCATCACTGTTGGGAGGATTCCTGGGGATTCTCTTCCTTATCCCCTTCCGCAAATATTTTGTAAAAGATATGCACGGGAAATTGCCATTTCCTGAAGCTACAGCCACCACCGAGATCCTGATGACCGGAGAGAAGGGTGGCAACAAAGCAAAACTACTGGTCACCAGCGGACTTATCGGAGGGTTGTTCGACTTCTGTTTCTCTGCTTTCCGCCTTTGGAGCGAAGAAATCACCACCCGTATCATCCCGGCCGGTGCCATGTTGGCAGAGAAATTCAAGATGGTACTTAAATTCAACGTGAGCGCCCTTATCTTCAGTTTCGGTTATCTGGTGGGATTGAGGTATGCCCTGATCATTGTCGTAGGCTCCCTACTCTCCTGGCTGGTACTGATTCCACTGGTAAATGAAATCGGTACGCTGACCGCAGCCATGAGCGGGGGTGTGAATCCGTTCGCCGCGATGTCGGCAGAAGCCATCTTCGCGGAGTATGTACGTCCGATCGGTATTGGTGCCATTGCGATGGCGGGGATTATCGGCATTATCAAATCGGCCGGCGTCATCGGCAGTGCTTTTAAACTGGCTACCGCTAAAAAAGTGTCTACAGGTACCGGAGAGACAGAAACAAAACGTACAAACCGTGACCTGAAGATGTCGTTCGTAATGCTATTCCTGTTCCTGACATTGATCACGGTATTTATCTTTCTGCTTATTGGCGTGAAGATTACACTTGTACAGGCTATCGTAGCCCTGATTACCATCACCGTGATCTCGTTCCTGTTCACCACCGTGGCTGCTAACGCCATCGCTATTGTCGGTACCAATCCCGTATCGGGGATGACCCTGATGACATTGATCCTCTCGTCGGTGATCTTAGTTGCCGTGGGACTGGAAGGCTGGCAGGGAATGGTGAGCGGATTGATCATAGGTGGTATTGTTTGTACCGCACTTTCCATGGCCGGTGGTTTTGTCACCGACCTGAAGATTGGTTACTGGATCGGGACTACTCCCGCAAAACAGGAATCATACAAGTTTCTCGGAACGCTGGTATCTGCTGCCACTGTGGGTGCGGTCATCTTTATCCTGAACGAAGCATACGGTTTCGTAGCTACACCTGAGCATCCCAACCCGATGGTAGCACCGCAGGCCAATGCCATGGCCGCTATTATAGAACCGCTGATGGCCGGCAGCGGCGTCAGTTGGATGTTGCTCGGTATCGGCGCGGTAATCGCTGTACTTGTAAATTGGCTGGGCGTACCGCCTTTGGCCTTTGCCCTGGGTATGTTTATCCCGCTCCAACTGAATACGCCCCTTGTGGTGGGTGGATTACTCAACCACTGGATCAACAATAAGAAAGGCATCGACAAACAGTTGACCAATGCACGCCACCAACGCGCTATCCTGATCTCTTCCGGATTCATCGCGGGTGCAGCCCTCTTTGGCGTATTAGGTGCGCTGATCATATTTATCACGGGTGACGGTAACGCGCTTAACTTCAACCTGTGGAGCGATCCAAGCGGTACAGGTGCGCAAATCACTGCGCTCGTCGCCTTCATCGGACTGATTGCCTACTTCATCTGGGAAACCCAGCGGGCGAAGAGAGAGGATTAATTGATGTGATGATGTGATGATTCGTTGATGTGATGATGTGATGATGCAATTTTTCACTATTAACTTTTAGTTCTTAGTTCTTAATTCTTAGTTCTTAATTCTTAATTCTTAGTTCTTAGTTCTTAGTTCTTAACTAACATACAGACAGATGATGAAAATTTTCAGACAAATAAAAACAATCCTGTTTGCCGTAATTGTAGCATCAGTTGTTTCCTGTACGCCGGCACAGCAGGATAAGGAGAGTGAGAAGGATTTCACGCAATATGTAAATCCTTTTATCGGGACGGCTTTTACCGGACATACTTTTCCCGGTGCCACATACCCGTTAGGGATGATGCAGCCGGGACCTGAGACAGGCAATTTCTCCTGGGACTACTGTTCCGGTTATGTCTATGATGATGACCGTATCACCGGCTTTACCCAAAACCGGCTGAACGGTACGGGTGGAATCGACCTGGGTGACTTGCTGATGCAGCCTTTCTCGGGAGAAAAAAGGGACGATCTGAGTAGCGGTTTCGACAAGGCTACCGAGAAAGCCTCACCGGGTTACTATGCAGTGGAATTGAACGATAACGGAGTAAATGTAGAGATTACCACCGCTCCCCATGTGGCTTTCCATCGCTATACTTTCACAGAGGGCGAACCGGCCAACCTGCTGGCGGATTTTCAGAGCGGATTGGTGTGGACTGCAGACCGCATCTTTACCCATATCCTCGACAATGAGGTCACATTCGAAAGCGACCGGATGATTACCGGATGTACACACCGTCGTGAATGGGTGGAACGGACTTATTATTTCGCCATAGAATTCGACAAACCGATTATATCCTCTGAACAACTCGAACCGAGAGACCCAAGGGAAAAAGCGCCCCGCTATATCCTGACCTTCGATATGCAGGACGATCCTACCTTGCAGATGAAAATCGCCATGTCCACCACAGGCGTGGAAGGTGCGAAGAAAAACCTTGCCGCAGAAGTAAACGGATGGGATTTCAACGAAGTGCATCAGAATGCGAAAGAGGCATGGAACAACTATCTTTCACGGGTAGAGATAGAAGGGACACAAGATGATAAGGTGAACTTCTATACTTCCATCTACCACCTTTATATCCAACCCAATAACATTGCCGATGTGGATGGGCGCTATGTGGGACCAAGCCGGGAAATTGCACAATCGACCACAGGAAAGCACTACTCCACCCTTTCGCAGTGGGACACTTTCCGGGCAGCTTTCCCCATGTACACCATCCTCAGCCCCGAGATCATTTCCGACTTAGTCAATACCTTCGTCGATTACAGCGGACAAAAAGGGCACCTCCCCATCTGGGCCCTGATGGGACAGGAAACCTATACTATGATAAGTAATCATTCTATCTCCATGATCGTAGATGCTTACCTCAAAGGGTTCGACGGATTCGATGCGGAAAGAGCATACGGGGAGATCAAAAAAACAATTACTGAAAGTAATCATTACAAATCAGACTGGGAAATTTATGACCAATATGGTTATTATCCTTTCGACCTGATTAAGGTTGAGTCGGTTTCCCGCACCCTGGAATGTGGATTCAGTGACTATGCTGCTGCACAGATGGCAAAAAAACTGGGAAAAACGGAAGATTACGAATTCTTTATGAAACGGGCAGGCTATTATAGCAACCTGTTCGACAAGGAAACCGGCACCATGCGCCCCAAGGACTCCAAAGGAGAATGGCTCTCACCTTTCGATCCCTATGCGCTGGCACACGCCGACTCGCAGGTGGGAGGCCACTATACCGAAGCCAATGCGTTGCAATATACCTGGCATGTGTTACAGGATATCCCCGGCCTGATTGAACTGATGGGAGGAAAAGAAGCAGCCGGAAAACTGCTTGATTACCTCTTCAATACCACCCAGGAATCATCGAACCAACTCTCCGACGTAACCGGCCTTATCGGACAATACGCACATGGCAATGAACCGAGCCATCACATTGCTTATATCTATTCTTTCCTCGACCGGCCGGAAGAAACCCAGCGGTTGATACGCCGGATTACTACCGATTTCTACCAGAACAAACCGGATGGACTGATCGGCAATGACGATTGTGGACAGATGTCGGCATGGTACATGTTCTCCGCGATGGGCTTCTATCCGATGAATCCGGTAAGCGGCGAACTGGTTATCGGTGCTCCTCAGATTCCCAAAGCCGTCATCCATATAGGCGATGGAAAACGCTTCACCATGGAGGCAAAGAATCTTTCGAAGGAAAATATGTATGTAGAGAAAGTAGAATTGAACGGACAGCCTTATGATAGGAAATTCATCACATACGATGATATCATCAACGGCAGCACATTGGTGTTTTACATGACAAACAGTCCGAAAAAATAAAAGAGAAAAAGCTATAACAGGCTTAACGTGAATAAATAGAGAGACGTGTGATTGCCATGCGTTTCTCTATTTTTTTATACAATCGGCACATAGGCCTTCCACGACAACAAACACCTCTTTAGATATAAAACCTTTGGGCAGTTCCGCATCAAAGTGCGTTACGCCATCCAGACACAATACCTCATCACATTTCTCACAATGAAAATGAGAATGCAACTTATCGTTTTCGTGATGATGCCTGTTCAACGCATATTTCACCGTGTTGTCGTTTAGCACAATACGATGGATAATCCCCCGGTCTTCCAATGTCTTCAGGGTTCTGTACAAGGTAACCCGGTCGAACAGGTCGGGGTATGACTCCTTCAACTCATTTTCCGACATCGCCGCTTCATTTTTCAGCAGCTCTCCAAGAATATACTTCCTGCAGCCGGTATTTTTTAAATCGTGGGCATGTAAAATCTCTTCTACCGTCATAATGCAACAACATTTCAATTGATATTGGACTACGAATGTACAGCTATTTTGGCTATATTCTATATTTTTTACGCAAAAAAATATTATTGCATCATTGTTGCAATTGAATATTTTGTATATTTGCAGAGTTTTTCAATTCATAGATAGACTCAGATGAGATTTTGTTTATTCATACTAATCCTTATTTTCTTGTGCGGTAAATCAGCCGCACAATCCACAGAGCCACAACCGACTTCGGAACAATATCACTTATCCCGCCAGCCACAACAGCCCGACACAATCGGCAGAGGTATACCGAATGAAGATGGCGATGCCATAGTATTAGACGAAGTGGTCGTACGAGGTGACCGTATACAAAACATACAAATGAAGTCTGCACAGAATATTGTCCATATCGACAAATCCTATATAGAAGCCAACTTTTCGGGAAGCCTGATGCAAAGCCTGGAGAAAATTCCCGGGGTAAGGGCGATGACCATCGGATCGGGACAGTCAAAGCCTGCTATCCGCGGCCTCGGTTTTAACCGGATGATCGTGACTGAAAACGGGATAAAGCACGAGGGGCAGCAATGGGGCGAAGACCACGGGCTGGAGATAGACCAATTCTCAGTGGATGAGGTGGAGATTATAAAGGGACCCGGCTCTCTTTTATATGGTTCAGACGCCATAGGCGGAGTGATCCAATTGCAGAACAGCTATATCCCCACGGAAAAGACAGAAGGCAATATCAACCTCTACGGAAGAAGTAATAACGGGTCGATGGGAGTTTCGGGACAGGCCGGCGGGCGGTTCAACAAGTGGTATTACAAAGTAAACGCCACCTATATGGATTATGCAGACTATAAAGTACCGGCCGACAGCATACAATACTATTCCTACTATATCCGGTTAAAGGATAAGCACTTGCGCAATACGGCGGGATATGACCGGAATGCCGGCCTTACGCTGGGTTATCTGGGAGAAAATTTCCGTTCCCGCCTGCTGGTTTCGAATATCAATGCCCGGAGCGGTTTCTTCGCCGATGCGCACGGATTAGAAGTGAGGCTATCCGATATAGATTATGACAAATCTTCCAGGGATATCGACCTGCCCTATCACTCTGTTAACCACTTCAAATTAGTCAATAATTCGGCATGGCGTACCGGCAGCATCACCTGGGAAAGCAATATAGGGTTCCAGAAGAATCTCAGGAAAGAATTCTCCGAACCGGTGTCGCATGGATACATGCCGATACCTCCCAACGCATTGGAACGTCAATTCGACAAAAACACCTATACCGCCTCTGCCCTTGTCAGGATGCCGGTGAAGGATCGGATCAGCCTGCAAGCAGGGCTCTCAATGGAGTACCAGGACAATGAAAGGGGTGGATGGGGATTTGTGATCCCCGATTTTCGCACAACAGGCATGGGACTGTTCGCCTATGGGCGATACCATATTTCAGACAATTTGATCCTCAGTTCGGGTATACGCGGCGATAAAGTAAGCGTGCATATAGATAGCTACCGGGACTGGTATGAAACACCCGATGAGGATGGCAACCCGGTATACAAAGAACGGGCTGCCGACCTGCGGAAAAAATTCGATAGTTTCACATGGTCTGCAGGAGTAAATTACCAACAGGACAAATGGATGCTGAAAGCCCATATCGGCAAAAGTTTCCGGGCACCTACTCCCAAGGAATTGGGTTCAGACGGGGTAAATTATCATATCTTCCGTTATGAGAAAGGGGATAAAAGCCTGAAGGCAGAAGAGTCCTATCAGGCTGACTTGGGTATCAGCCGGCAAAACCACATGCTGACAATCCAACTGGAACCCTTCTTGAATTACTTTCCCAATTATATCTACCTGAACCCCACTCCCAATTACTACGAAGGACTGCAGATGTACCACTATGCACAGGCAAGGGTGATCCGCTATGGTTTTGAAACGGATGTGGAGTTACGCATCACCCGGCAACTCACCCTGGGAATGCAAGCGGAATACCTGTATGCAAAACAACTTTCAGGAGACAAAAAAGGGTATTCCCTCCCTTTTTCACCACCCTGGTCAACCAACTTCAGTATCGGTTATCATCCGGGAAAAGGATTGCTCGGTGCCGACGGGGATATACTATTGGAGTACAAGGTAACCGGCGCACAAAACAGGATCGTTCCCCCGGAAGAGAAAACGGAAGGCTACCAACTGCTCAACCTGTCGTTGGGACGTAGCTGGCCAGTAAAGGAAAACAGCATCAAATTACGGTTACAGGCACAGAACCTGTTGAACAAAAGATATTTTGATCATACCGGGTTTTACCGGTTGATTGATGTTCCCGAACCGGGGCGAAATATCTCGGTCTTCCTGGGATTTAGTTTTTGATCCGACTGACGATATTTTGTGATTCAAATTATTATAAACTATTAAAATTTTATTCGTATGAACAAAAAATTATTTCTGGGAGCAATGCTCCTTCTTAGCGCAACCACATTGTTTTTCTCCTCCTGTGAGGATGATAACGATAAGCCCTCGGCTCCTACCGTCGAGATTACTGAATTAGGATCGGGCCATGACAACCCGAACGACAAAATTGCTTATGCCGGTTCGGACGCCCATATTGAGGCAGAGATCACTGCCGAAGGGTTGATTGAAAGCATTACCGTAGAAGTCCATCAGGAAGACGGAAGTTTCAAATTCAATGAAGTATATGCCGACGCCAAATATGTAGGGACAAAAAATGCCACATTCCATGAACATCTGGACATTCCGGCCGAAGCACCGGAAGGTGAATACCACCTTCGTCTGGTCGTCAAAGATCAACATGGCCAAACCGGTATGGATGAAGCACATCTAATCATAAAACCGGCATCCGAAAACGATGGCGATGATCACGACGATGACCATGGACATGATCACTAATTGAAAAATCCGCGTATGGTCACCGGTCTTATCGTTGGCCATATGCTTTAAAAAGACAATATATGATCCGTAAAACATTATTTTACCTTGCCACCTTTTTGTTGCTGTTCTCATGCAGCCAGGATGAGGATCACGATATGGAGAAGCCGGTGATCGACATGAACGGTGCATTGGCATTTCCTTTGACCTGCGATGTAGTATACAGGGGGGAGAGTTTTACCTTTAAAGCGCTTTTCACCGATAATGAGGAATTAGGGAATTATAATATCGAAATCCATAATAATTTCGATCATCACTCCCATAGCACCGATGATGTGGAGTGTGAAACGGATGAGAAGAAAAATCCTGTAAAACCTTTTATTTACAATAAGGATTTTAGCATTCCCTCGGGGTCGGTCTCTTATGAAGCCGAGAACAACATCCCTGTTCCCGGAGATGTGGACACGGGCGATTACCACTTCATGGTACGGCTGACCGACAAATCAGGCTGGCAACAACTGAAAGCCGTCGGTATAAAAATAAGGGATCGGAATTAATAGAGGGAGGGCTCCTCCATATATTTTACCGGCGCTACTGCAAGGCTTTATAGAACTGCAATTCGCTGTGCAACCGTTCTATTTCCGATTGCAACGACTGCACTCTTCTCAACATATTGCGGAGTGCGTCGATGCCGGGCACATTGATGTCCATCTCGTAATGCCACCGGATAAACTGTTCCAGGTCGGACAGGTCGTCATACTCTATAAACCTGTCGTCATCCTGGTCTATTACATGAATCAGTCCCACGTCGCTGAGCGATTCAATAAACGACTCTTCTATTTCATAGATCCTCAGACATTCGCTATATAGTAATCTGTTTCCACTCATGATTTCCTGATTTTTGATAATTCAGTGAATAGCTCTTTTTCTCTGCCTGAAAGATGTTCAGGGAGATGCACTTTCAGTGTCACATACAAGTCACCGAAACGTCCGTCTTTCTTATACAGGGGAAATCCTTTACCCTTTAGCCGCAGCCTGGCATTGGGTTGGGTCCCCGGTTTAATGGTCATTTTCACCTGTCCGTCAATGGTATTGATCATTGCCTCTCCTCCCAACACGGCCGTATAAAGGTCGATGGAGGCATCGGTATACAAATCATCTCCCAGACGTTTAAAGACAGGATCATCCTCAATGGTGAAGGTGATATAGAGATCACCGTTGGGGCCTCCATTTATACCCGGCTGGCCGTATCCTGCCAGTTTGATCTTCTGCCCGTCGGCCACACCCGCAGGAATAGTGATACGCACATTCTTCCCGTCGATCGACAAAGTCTGCTGGTGCGTTTGCATGGCTTGACGAAGCGTCAGGCGCAATTCCGACTGATAGTCTGCCCCTTTGAACCTGTTACGGCCACCTCCACCGGCTCGCCGGCTGCTAAAACCGCTGCCGAACATGGAATGGAAAAAGTCTGAGAAATCATCATCCGAGAAATCACCTTCCGTATAAAAAGTCTGCCCGCCCTGACTGCTCCACTGCTGTTGACGGTGACCTTGCTGCTGTTGTTGCCGGTATTGCTGCTCCGCTTTCTCGTACTCTTCACCATGCTTCCAGTTCTCGCCGTACTTGTCATATTTGGCACGTTTTTCCGGATCACTCAACACCTCATTGGCCTCGTTCAGTTCCTGGAATTTCTTCTGTGCTTCCTTGTCATTCGGATTCAGGTCGGGATGCAACTTCCGCGCCAACTTGCGGTAAGCTTTTTTAATATCTTCGGCCGATACATTCCTGTCGACCCCCAGTATTTTGTAATAATCAATATATGCCATTTTTTTGCGTATTGAAAAACAGCCCTATGCCTAAATCACGGTTTTCCGTGACCGGCATAAAGCTGTCATTATCATGCTAAACTAAATGATATGGATCAACGGGTCGCCTTGATAGCGTCCTCAATAGCTTTACTGAATACCGGCAAATCGCCCGGTACCCTGGAAGTGATCAGGTTTCCATCTACTACCAAAGCCTCATCCACGTAATTGGCACCGGCTTCTTCCAGTTCCTCCTGGATAGAGCCTACTGCCGTGGCTGTCACGTCCTGGAGCACACCGGCACGGGCCAATACCTGCGGGCCGTGACAGATAGCTGCTACCGGCTTTCCTGAGTTAAAGAAGTTTTTGGCAAATTCCACTACTGCGGGGTTTTCCCTCAGTGCGGCAGGGGCTTTTCCACCCGGCAGGATCAGTGTATCGAATTCATCGACATTCACCTCTCCTACTGCTTTCTGCACTACTATCTCAAAATCGCTGTTATAGGCTTTCACCCGTCCTGTTTCAGGACCTATTACCGTAATATCCATATCCTTGTTTTCGAGGTAACCGATGGGCATATAAGCCTCGGCATCCTGAAATCCTTCGGTAAGCAATACCGCCACATGGGGCCGGTTTGCCGCCTGCATACCCGGAGCGGCGACTTCCGGTTGTCTCTCTCCGCTGCTTCCGCCACCTGTGCATCCGGCAGCAAACAATACAATACTCAACATAAAAAACGCGTCTAAAATGATTCTCTTCATACTGATTCAATATTATGGGTTTGAAATTGAAATTGTCAAATCCAACGTTTTCGCTAAGCAATGAGGACAGAAGACAAGCTTGCTTGGATTATGTCGTTGCGAGAAAACGCCTAATGCAATTGAACTATAGGGTAAACAACTGCTTTTCTGATATTGTTCACTCATTTTAAAACAGAGGTTTTTGATTTTTTATTCCACCCGCTTGCATATAGGAAAAAATCATATACATTTGTAGAGCAACCAAAAATTGAACGTTTTTGTCAAGCTAAATGAGCAGAAGACAAACTTGTTTGTATTATGCCATAGCGAAAAAACGCCTAATGAAATTGAATGAGTATGTTACAAGCGAGGATCTTTTTCGGTAATTATGAAAAGGAAGATATATACGGCTTTTTATCTCGATGAAATCTGAATTTGAAAAAATGCGTAGTGGGGAGTTGGCCGACTTCTCCGATCCTGAGATACAGGAGAGTTTCAGGCATTCAAGGAAATTATGTGTCAAGTTGCAAACGATGACCATCCACGATGATGACTACCGGGAGGTGATCGGACAACTGATTCCTGATCTCCCGGCATCAAGCACCGTCTGCCCGCCTATCCAATGCGACCACGGAAGTTCAGTGGTCATCGCGGAAAATGTTTTTATCAACTATAACGCCATGTGTATCGGCGGAGGCTACATCCGCATCGGCAGACATACCCTTATCGGCCCCAACTGCCAGTTCTATACACCCAACCACCCGATGGATTATGTGGAGAGGAGGGAAGAAAAGGAGTACGCCTATCCCATCACCATCGGAGAGGACTGCTGGTTCGGAGGCAATGTAACTCTCCTTCCCGGAGTAACCATCGGCAACCGCTGTATTGTGGCGGCCGGAAGCGTGGTCACCAAAGATGTGCCCGACGACTGTATGGTGGCAGGTAATCCGGCAACCATCAAGAAACGGCTCAACCAGTAAAATAATAAATAATTACAATCGATTCCTCTTCCCTGAATGTTGTATTACTGTTAAATCATATCTATTTACTCATTTCTTCACGGAATTTATTCTCCAACGCCTCTTTATTGCCTGGTCCCGGCGCATTCATATCTGCAATATTCCCATTCTTGTCGATCAGGATGTATCTGGGAATGACACCGGCTTCATAGGCCCGGGCGACCAAACCGTCGGCATCATGGAGTTGTAACCATCCGGGTTTTTCTTCTTCCAATGCTTCTTTCCAGCGGTTATATCCGTCATGGACAGCTATCCCGACGATAGCAATCCGCTCATCAGCCTTGTACTTTTCATATATCTCCCTGAGGGCGGGCATCTCCTGCCTGCAGGGTCCACACCAGCTTGCCCAAAGGTCCAGGTACACCACTTTTCCACGAAAGTCCGCAAGGGAGCAAGTCTCTCCCTTATCGTTTTTCAACGTAAAGCCGGGAGCAGCTTTTCCCCTCTGGGTAACTTGTAATCTCTCTTCTTTTTCCCGGAACATATCCATTAAGAATTGCTCATACTTATCATTCGTAAACGCTGAAACATATTGCTCCAGGAGTGGATTGAACTCATCAAGCTGTTCCATTGTCTGGATATGGGTATCCAACATCGCCTCCAATCGTTTGAACAACAGATATTCCCTGATTTCACCCTTAGACACCTCATCAATCTTTTCCAAACGGTAATTCTTCTTCTCTTTCAACGAAGGGTTATTTTGGAAATCCTTGTTCTGCAAGTAGCTAATGTACTATGTAAAGAACCAATTTTTATAATTATTGGAGATCATATACTTATCATTGAAAGGATCTTCCAGGATCGTTTTATCAGCGATCCCTGTAGCGAAAGACCAGGTTTTCCTCTCATCCAGTAAATCCATACTCACGCCCGCCAATAGGAAATACAACCGGAGAAACTGGTTATCCAAACAGGTCATACGCCCGAAATGGGAAAGATAAGGATCGGTAGTCTCTGCTTTATCGAATACAACTTTTTCCAATGAGTCGGTGAAATGTTTCTGGGCGGTAATATATTGCAACAATGAATCACCTTTCAGTTCATACCAATTGGTCATATCCTTCCTTGCGATCATGATGGAGTCGTGCAGCATCTTATACCGGTTGCTCTTCGCACCCTTTATTTTTGCCGTTTTCAAAAGCGTTTGAAAATCAGTACCATCTCCCGTTATTTCCAGATGATACCCGGGAGCGATAAAAAAATCGTTCAATTGCGTATCTTTATTGCGGAGGTTTGTTTTCTGGGGGAAAGTGATCTTATCCGTCATGTAGTGGAAGTAACCGCCCTGGTCCAACGGAATGGTATCGATATGGAACAGCCCGTATTCCAATTGAATAGGAATGTATAACCTGGGCTCGGTACTATTTGTTATTTGCCCCTCAATAATAAGCGGCTTCAGGGTTTGTGCGCTTATCGACATGCAGCACAATGATAGAACTGCAATGACACATTGTTTTGTTTTCATATAAATTATTTTATTTTGTTCCTTTTAAGGTTGATTGTTTCACACCATAATATTACAATATTTATTCCGATTTCAGACTCTCCACCGGATTCACTTTTACCGCTTTATTTATCTGACACAGAAGCGTGAGCAGCGACACGGCGGTAACCACGACAAATGACACGGCAAACAGCCACCATGAGACAGGTGCTTTGTGTGCAAAATCCCTGAGGTAATTGGTGATAACGAGAATTGCTATCGGAACGGCAACTGCAAAAGCGGCTACCAATAACCAGATATATTTTTTCAACAGTAACCGCATAATATCTCTCCGGGTTGCACCGTTGACCTTACGCAACGCGACTTCACGGTACCGCTGACGGATATCAAACAGTGAAATGGCAAACAGTCCCATACATGAGATAACCATTACCAACAGGGCAAACAGCATATAGACATTACTGATCCGCTTATCCTCTTCATAGAGACGGGCAATATCCTCCTCCAGCAACGAATAGGTAAACTCGGCATTGTCATTGATCTCCCTGTAGAGTTCACCCAGACAAGCGGCAGCCTCTTTCTCTCGCCCGGGGACAAAGCGCGCCATCAATGTTTGCATCAAGCCTAACCCCCTGTTGTCTTCCTGGAAAGACAAGAGCAGGGGGACGGTCGCCTTCGACAAATGGCCGATATTGAAATCTTTGATCACCCCCACAATTTCATAAGGTGGATTCGCTTCCATATCGGTCTCGCTCGAAATCCACATCCTTCTTTCGGGCTGTAATTGTACCGCATGAATATCCGTAATATCAAATACCTTTTTGGCCGACTCATTGATAATGCATTTATATTGAGTAAACACATCGGTAGAGTCCCACAGGCGGCCTTCCACCAACTGAAAATCGAACATATTGAAATACTGGGGTTGTAACCACTCTATAGCGATCTCTTTGTATTCATCCTTATCGGTTCTCTTCACAAGGGTGGTTGCTTTCAGGTCGTATATCTGCCTGCCGAATAACCATTCTGTAAACAGGGGCGATTCACTGATCTTCCGTTCAATCAATTCCTTCTTCGCTGAGAGTTCCTGAAATCGTTTTTGCCAATCATCCTGGTTTGTATAATAAGCGTGGTTATCGACTATCATCGTGCAGACAATCACATCCTCGGTTTTATATCCCGGCTCCATATTCAGCATATAGTTCAGCTGCTTCATGAAAAATAAAGCAACGATCAGTAACCCGAAAGAAATGACATATTGCAGGAACAAAAAAACCTTTCGTGAAACGACAGAGACTCCGGCCGCATTCACCGAACGGAGCGATGTGACGGGCGCCGAATAAGTGTACCGCAAAAACGGGTATATAGAAGCCACACAAGGAAGCAATATAAGGGTACCCACAGACAACCAAGCATCGAACCCGGGATTTGGCAATACGATAAAAGCCAACTTTTCAGCCAGTAGGGCTTCGCTGATTTCCATAAAAAACCATGCAAAGAAGAGCGCAATCAATACCATTATAAGATTCTCGGCCAGAATTTGCAGGGCTATCCGCCATTGCCCTGCACCATATACTTTTTTCACGCCAAATTCACGGGCACGCTTCAGGATGACTACCGTGTATATGTTTACGAAATTGAACAGTCCAACAAAAAGTATCAATAATGCTACAACCGATAATACTCTCACACTATCGGAATTCCCTTGAAGAAACACAGGATCGTCTTCCTGATACAGGATTCGGGAGCGATCGAAATAAAAGTCTTTTAACGGAACCAATTGATAACGGGTCGGTTTCCCCCAATACTGGCGTAACGCCATAAAATCACTGTTCGTTTCATTTATCCGGTCTGCATTTTCACCGGGACGCAGCATGACCAGGTTATGGCTTAAGCGTCCCCATCTTTCTTTCAGTCCGATATTGGCAAGCAGATCGAAGTCGAGAAACGATTTTGAGGCAGGTTTGCCAATTACTCCCACTACTCTCACAATATCTCCGGTAGAGAAAGTAACCGTTTTTCCGACCGGATTCTCATTCCCGAAGATTTTCTCCGCGAAATGACGGGTCAATATTATCTCATCCGGCGCGTCTGAAAAAGCGTGTCCGTACAACAAAGGATAAGGCAATATCTTTAAGAAGTTACTATCCGTAACAACCATCTTGGTATTGTAGCGTTGTTCTTCCAAAAAGATGTAATCTTCTTCGTAAGGAATAAAAACAGAATAGTGTTCTATCGCATTATGGTTTACCGGATTCCGAAAATTGTCGTCATTATTTGGATTATCGGCCCCACCATAACGGATTTGCCCGTTCTCTTCCTCTATACTCATCATATATGTCCGGGAAAGGTCGGACGCAAAATGGTTCACGGTCGTCTCCTGATGCACATACCGGGCTATCAGTATCACACAGGCAAGGCTTAGAGCCAGTCCCAGTATATTCACCACCGTATACAGGCGAAACCTGCTCAACGCACGTATTGTTGTTTTAAATAGTTTCATTCTTTCTAAATCGTTAAATCGTTGAATCATTGACCTTTCCTTTCAGTTAAACAATTCAACAGTTAAACACATTGGCACATTAGTCACTCTTTATCACTCCCGCCGGATTCATTTCCCTTACCCGTTTTACCTGTATCGCCACAGATAGTACAACAATCATTATCGTTATCACCAACACAAGTACAAACATCAAGAATGATAGTTGAAAATGGTAGGCATAGGTTTGCAACCACCGCCGGATAAAAAGATACCCAAGGGGCAGAGAGAACGCATTGGCTATCAATGTCAACACAAGATACCTGTTAAGAAACAGTTTCAATATATCAGAGAAAGTGGCTCCGTTAATGATGCGGATCGCCATCTCTTTTTTCCGCTGTTCGGTAGACAGCGCCACCAACAGATAAATTCCCAGCGAGGAGATCAGGATGCAGATGAGCGCCAAAGTAAGGAAAATCTTCGACATGTTACTATCGGCAATATTCAACTCCCCCATTATATCGGGCAGGTATTGAAATTGTTTGTCGGTGGCAACCTCATCCTTACTGAAATCCGGATAGTGTTGCCTGGCAAAAGCCAGCGCGGCCTCTTTATTTGCCGGACTCACTTTTATGTAAATGTATGAAGTCTTCAATAGTAAGTTGGCCTTCTCCTCTTCCGTGGGAATATGAAAAAAAGTCTTCTCCAACGGATATTGAATCGGGAAATAGTGATAATCTTTTAAAATGCCGCTAATACGGAATTGATTCCTATTGGGACCGGCACCATCATACACCTTACTGAAATCGGTCGGCAGGTTGATCATATCCGCACCTGTCCGGTTGATCACATACTGTGGAATCCCGTCTTCGGATAACCATTCTCCCACCTCCATCTGCATGCTGAAAAATGCATGGAAATTGGGTTCAACCACCACTATATTGTCCCTTGCCTGGTTGTCACCTTCCCCATAAATCGGTAATGATGTTATATAGCTGCAATAGTATTGACGCAAGGTTGAAAAGATCGGATTTGTAAGTGTAGTCACTTCATCAATATATGGAGAGCTTTTCAGTATCTGCACATACTGGTCGGGGTCTTTTTCATGGGCGGCATTGAAACCCACATCGATCTGCCAAATATTTTCCGGATCAAGCCCTTTATCCTTATTCCTTGTATACTGGTATTGTGAATAAAAGGACAAAGCAGCTACCAAAAAGAGAGAACCGATGAAAATCTGTCCTGTAATCAGCAGGTCGCTGATAGATAACTTCTGGTCTTTTCTTCTTCTTTTCACCAATAAAGAGATCGGTATCAGGCTCAACAGGAGAAATAGAACGCACCCTATTCCCCAGAGAGAAAATGAGATATTGATCAATTGTCTTTTTGAAAGATACTGTAGAAAATTTTCGTAAATTCCATAATTGTCCAATCGAGTATAATCACGATATAACGGAAAGATCAGCTCTACAAAAGCCATTGAGAATATGAACGCAAACAACAGCGACAGGCACAACTCGACCAACCCTTTACCTATCAATCCTTTGGCAGATGCCCCGATAGTCCTGTACAGGGAGTTATAGCGCAGTTTTGCACGCTGGCGGGAAATGAATAACACCAGGAGATTCATCAGGGCGCTGATAAAAGTGAGTAACCCCGCTATCGCAAGGATATTGATATTCCGAAAACGGGTATCCAGATGAGGTGAACATGTCAAATGGATATCGGGTAAAGGACATAGATTGAATGTCCATTCCGAATATTTATCAAATTGGGTATCCTCTTGTTTTATTGTATAAGATGATATCTTATTCTGTATTGATTGGGGACGGGTATTCTCTTTCAGTCGGATATAGGTAGCCATCCTCCTGATGTGGCTATGATATTCGGGATGTCCTAACAGTAAGTAGTCGAACTTAAAATGAGTATTACCGGGGTAGTTTTTCATTACGCCGGCTATCGTAAAACTTCTTTTTTCATTTACTTTAAACTGTTTTCCCACACAGTGTTCATTTCCGAAAAAGTATTCCGCCACACCTTGTGTCAGGATCACGGAATTATCGTCATAGGCATTGCTATAATAATTTCCTTCAATCAAATCGCAGGCGAACAGTTTGAAAAAAACAGAATCGACCCGCATACCCGTCCAGCTCCTTTCATTCCCGTCCGCCGTATATAACACGTCGTTTGTCATGCAACAGGATTCCACTTCGGGGAGATTGACGATATAATTTTTCACTTCTTCGTGCAACTGGTTTAAGTCGGCATGGCGGGCACCTCTTGTTTCGAGCATGCCGGAAGTGGTAACAGCATAAGTTTTTTCCCAATCGCGATGAAAAGTATCGAAAGAGTGTTCCCAGTGATACCAGTATGCGGACAGGACAAAGACCATAAATCCGATTGCCAGTCCTAAAACGGAGATCACGCTCTGCACTTTATACTTCAGGAGATTCCTCCACGCTATTTTCAAGTAATGCAAAAACATTTTTTCTATATTATTAAATACTCCAACTCTCCCACCTTTCCATCTATTCTGAACGTAAACTCTTCACAGGATTACTCCCCGCCATGCGCCATGTATGCCATATCACAGTAATTACAGAAACCAGTGTGACGATAAGCAGTGCCACTAAACAGGAAAGCAACGTAATATCCACCCTATAAGCGAATTGTTGCAGCCAGCGCTCCATAAGCCACCATGCCAACGGCACACCGATGGCAAAACCAATGATAATCCAGCCAAATACCGGCTTGAGCAGCAACCACATTATCTGGTACGTTTTCGCACCATTGATCTTGCGGATACCGATTTCTTTGGTACGCCTGCGAACAGCATAGAACGAAATACCGAATAGGCCAAAGCAGGTAAGCAGTATACTGATCAGCGAATACATTTGCAGTAAATGCGACATCTCGGTGATTTTGCTATTCCGTTCCACAAAGGTATGATAGACATCGGCATAGGTAAAATATTCCTCTGGATAAGTCTGTTCCCAAAGGTGCCGTATGGTTTTTATTGCCGCTCCGTTATCATTCCCGTCTAACCGGATTTGCATAGCTGTAAATTCATTTTCAGGTGACGAAATTTGCGTCATCACAGCAGCCATTGCTTTATCTTCCAACGAATTAAAATAGAAATCTTCCACAACTCCCGCAATCACAGATACCGAATCAAGCGAATTCATATACTTCTTCAACGGTTCACCAATCAAGTCTTCCGCGGGTTTTTCCACCAAAGCGGCAAAGGTTCTGTTCACAAATACCGCCGACCCATATCTTTCGTGTAAGGTCTCCCACTCACTTCCTGCTATCCGGTAAAGCTGCAGGATACGGAACAATCCTTCATCGCCAGACAACCCGAATATGGTGGTCTGAAACTTCTCACCGTTCTCTTTCTGCATATCGCTATGCATAATCCATACGTTCATCAAAGGCATATTTCCCAGTGAAATATCGGATACACCCGGCACAGATTCGACTTTTTGCTTAAATAGGCGCAAGTCGGTTTCGGTTGACGTATTCCATATCTCTATCAGATTTCTGTAACGTTCCCCGGATTGCTTTACCAAGTCCATTTGCCGGTTGGCCGTGATCATACCCATTATCAATGCCACGCCAATCACAAACTGGGCGGTCACCAGTACTCCAATCCAATGGTTTTTCTTGTTGACAAACAATTGCCGGACATCACCGCCCGATAATCTATTGATCCTATTGCTGATGACCCATGCAGGAATCACTGTCAGAATAAGGATAAGCAGTACAAAATACGGGAAGAACGACGAACTGTAAAAGAAAGAGGGAGAGAACTCAGCCGATACAATCTGATTGAAAACCGGCAACAGATCGTACATCAACAACAGAGATAGTAAGAACGAGACAAACACCATCAGGAACATATCGACAAACAACTGCAAACGAATATCAGAGGATGAAGCGCCCATCAGTTTCTGCGCATGAATGCTTTTTACCCGTTGCAGTACGCCCGAAAATCCCATATTCACATAGTTAAAAACGGCACTCAGCAAAACCAGGATGGCTGATATCAGTCCGACGAGTAACAAGTTATCTTTCCTGTAATGCCAATAAGTTAACTCCTGTTCACTGTAATTCTGAGAAATAGCATCATCAAGCGAAATGAAATAGTATTGACCTCCGGCCAGCGTGGGGATATCATCTTTTTTCACCCTTTCTTCAAAGCCTTGCAGGTCAGGCTTCCCGGTCATCAACAACAAGGTGGGACCACCCCATACATTTTCGGGATCACAGATCAATGCGTCGAACAGAACCGCCGACTGCGCCCTTTGCTTCGTCACTGCCCCAACCGTATACTGTTTCTCAAACGTACCTTCGAAAAAATCCTCCACCAGGGTAATCTGTTTTCCCAAAGCATTTTCATCACCGAAAAGCCGTTGTGCCTGCTTTTGGCTGATAATGATTGACTGGGGATTGTTAAAAGTTTCCCACGAACCATAGAGCAATTCAAACGGGAAAAAATCGGGAAAAGAACGGCTTACATTCAGCACCTCTATCGGATCATACATGTGACCGTTCACCTCAATATTAGTATAAGTCGAACTTCCCAATTGCAGGAAATTTTCCACCTCAGGATACTTCTCTTTCATCTGATCCGGAATACCTTTCACCATATAAGCGACCTTTTTCCCGGGATCAGACGGCAGATCCTGCGTCACCCAAACCATCCGTTTCCTGTTGGGGTTCGATTTCTCAATACCCCATTCATACGTCACGAATGCGCCCAGCAAGTTGGTACAGGCAATACCTACCGTAAGGCTCAGCAGGGCAATCAGCGTAAACGTCTTGTTTCGCCACCAATTACGAAGAATAAGTTTGAGTGTTGTCAGGAGCATATACTAAAGCATTTTTTCTTGTTGAATCGTTGAACTGTTAAATCGCAAAATTGATGATTAGTTGGTTTTACCGTTCCAGTTCAACAGTTATACGAATTATCACCGTTCCACTTTTTCACTTTTTCACCATACAAATCAACTATAACACGATCCCCGGCACGACTTTACCATCGAACAGGTTGATGATACGTCCGGCGTAACCGGCATCATGCTGACTGTGTGTCACCATCACAATGGTAGTCCCTTCGCGGTTCAAGTCGCCAAGCAGGTTCATCACCTCGGCGCCGTTCTTACTGTCGAGGTTTCCCGTCGGCTCATCGGCGAGAATCAATTTGGGATTGGCCACTACCGCACGGGCAATGGCCACACGCTGCTGCTGACCACCCGATAACTGCTGTGGAAAATGCTTCTCACGGTGCGAGATGGCCATCCGGTTCATCGCCTCTTTCACCCGTTGCTTACGCTCTGATGCGGGAATTCTCATGTAGAGCAGTGGCAGTTCGATGTTTTCATACACGTTCAATTCATCGATCAGGTTGAAACTCTGGAAGACGAATCCGATCACCCCCTTACGAAGGCTTGTCCGCTGGTTTTCGGTGAATTTCGACACATCGGTCCCGTTCAGGAAATATTTTCCTCCCGTAGGATTATCCAGTAAACCCAGGATATTCAGCAGGGTGGTTTTTCCACACCCGGAAGGTCCCATCACAGCGACAAACTCGCCATCATTGATCTCGATGCTCACTTCGCTCAACGCCCATGTTTCCACTTCCTCGGTACGGAAGATTTTTTGAAGATTCTCTGTCTTGATCATAGCTTACACAATTTATTTAAATGATATTGTTTTGATACGGTTATTATTTACAGCAGTTCACGAATCGTTTCCCTTATCTCATTGCCAAATGATTGCTGATTGTATCCATTGATTATTTTTCTCACTACATTACTCTCATCAAGCACAAAGAATATGGGATAACCTAAAATACCGTAGTCCTTTATCACCTTATCATCAGACTGAAGCCAGGTATAACGGATATCGTTGTTATCACGATACATTTTCAGTGCCCTCATACTTCGGGTGGCACACTCAATAGCAACGATTTCCAAATCGTCCTTACCATATTCAGATGTCAACTGGTTAATAAACGGTATTGCAACCCTACAAGGACCACAGTTTATACTTGTGAACATGAGGATTGTAACCTTACTTTTTATATCTTTCAATGAAACCTGTTGATCGTCGGCAGAATATAACGACCATTCGGGCGCAGTTTTCCCAAAAAGATCAACTTTTGAAAAACTGATTTCTCCTTTATCTTTTCCCTTTATCCGAAAACTATATCCATGGGGAAAATAGTCGGATGCCATAAAATCGTCTAATCGCAAAGTATTTATGTTGACATCACTGATGGTTTCAATAGAAGTATCATGTGCCATCTCCCGCCTTTCTTTATAGGGAAGATTTGTTTTCTTGTCAATCCACAACTCGTATTTGGATATCGGATCTACATAATACTCCGGATGGATGGGCATGCGATAAGCCTTCCCGAAGAATTATGCACGCATATTACCATCATAGTAAGACCTCAGTAACGTGGTATCACTCTCCAAAAAATCCACGAAACTCGCACCGATCGTCGTATCGGAGGGATTATCATATTCATGGACGAACAGATGTGTGATAGCACTTGCCGCAGTATCACCCGGCACCCACCCTTCCGTGGTTGAGTAATAGCTTGCCGACTTAACCTGCTCAATATTATTCAGCACACTTTTCAAATAATCTTTATTCTCTTTGGATTGTGTACATGAAGTTGCAAAAACAATACTTACTACAACCGTTATTAAATAATCAATTCGTCTCATAACTTTTTATTGTGGTTATTTAAATTATTGATAGTGAATTTTATACCCGGTCAAAAAGAGTTTTTACCTTTTCGACCGGGCATAATCATTATTCTCCTAAAGCCTTCATCAATTCCTTCTTCATGGTATCTTCACCCGGAAAGCCTACAGCATGGAATGTTTCGTTGCCTTCCTTGTCCAATACGACATAGGTGGGTACGCCCCGGGATCTCAATTGTTCCCTTAGGAAAGCGGATTGCAGATCGTTTACCCGGTAATGATAGCCGTGCAGGTCGGGAATCATATTGCGCCAGCTGTTTTCAGGCGAACTTTCGCTGGCCAGGTACAAGTAAACCATCTCCTTGTCTGCCAATTGAGCCTTCAACGGTTCCATCGCCTTGTTGGCTGCCCGGCAGGGACCGCACCACGTTTCCCAAATATCCAATAACACCGTCTTACCTTTAAACGGTTTGATCATCTCGGCAAACAGCTCCTCATTCGTGACCTCCGGCACATCAAGTACCGTATAACCCGTTTTCTTCTTATTCTCTTCTATTTTCGCCAACAGTTTGAGGTTCGCATCAAGGAGCACATCCCGCATCACCGGATCAAACGTCGATATCATCGCTTTTTGTTCATCGGTCAACGGATAGAAATCATCCATCTTCCGGGAAATCTTATTGGCTGTCATCAGGTCAAAAAGAAAACAATCGTCGGTATTCCACACCTTGGACAAGTAACTGACTCCCGAAGTCTCTTCGACATATTTCTCCTGTAAATCCTTATAGCTCGATAGGACAGAGCGTACGAGCGAGTCGGGAATGACCTCCTCAACCTCCCGCCGTTCCAGAAAATCGGAGAAGATTTTACTGTCTTCCGGTTTTACTTTATCCGAACCGGCCAAATAACGGAACAGGCCGAATTGGTCTTCTTGCGGACTGCGGAGATAATTAAAACTTCCCACATAGTAAGGGATATTGGGCACCAGAAGGAGATCAGGGTCATCATAAGGATAAGGAAGTTCTACCAGATAGTTGCCGAAGTCATCAGGCTTCTTAAGCGATCCCACTTCCTTCATAGCTTCCTCCCATGGCACATTATTCTTTTGCATATAAGCCTGTGCCAGATACCCTTCTGCCGACATGAGAAAATTATTTACCTCGAAAGCCAATTGCATATTGGCCACTTTCTTTGCCATGGGTGAAACATTTTGCCCATTATTGTCTGCGACAGCCTGACGGTATTTACCGATGATATAGTCATAATACTCACTAAAAGACATACCGGCAATAGCTGTCATTAAATCATTCGCATAAATAGTCTTGCTGAAATCGCCATGATTCAGATCATCATTCAACTTCGACTGATAACCGGCAATCATCACTTTCTTCCCATACCCGGGCGATTCCTTGTGTAAACGGGTCCTGGTTCTGTTGGCTTCGGGCAGGTTGACCAGGATATTTGTTTCCTGACCGGGGGCAGCAATAAAGACGAAGCGATCGGATTGGGGGGAATCGTACGTTAAAGTGAGATAAGCCGGGCTGAATATCTCAATTTCCGCATGGAACGTACCGTCATCAGCCGGTGTTACGGAAGCCATATCCTCTTGTCCTGTAATAGGATTTAAGTAGATCAACCGGGGTTTCATTTCATAGCGCGGTGAATATCCCAATAATTGACCGCTTACAATAGCTTTTCCTTTTTCCCATTTCACTGCCAAATCCGGTTCCGGCTGGTAGGCCTGACGATATTTCTCCGGTATTTCGGGTAACGAGAGACGTTCATTGACCAAATCCACACCCCATATCTTAAAACAGTCGGCACAATCGCCTTCCATAAAATCGAATGTCTTCGTGTTTTCAGGCAGCGGATCAAATACCAGCTTAAACGAAGCCTCTCCGGATGGAGGCATCCAGAAAAGCGAATCGATTTCTATTCCTTCGCCGCTACGAATCATATACTTCTTTCCATCCGCCATCAGGTAAGAGTCGTAGGCAATTTTGATCCACCAGCCGGGACGGAAAAAGGCATCCATATCCAACACCGTGGCGGTGTCGTCAAGCGTTACCCGGTGAATTTCCACCGAAGTGGTATTACTATGCATACTTGGCGGCAGCTCCACCACTTTCTGTTGTGCCTGCATGGTCATGCTTACCAGCATACACAAGGCTACAAATGTCAATTGTGTTGTCTTCATTCTTTTATTAATTTACTGATTTATTGATTGAAATTACATCTTGGTTCTTGGCTCTTGGCTCTTGAATCTGGGTTCTTGATTCTTTCCCACCTTTTCACCTTTCCACTATTTTATCACCAACTCCTCCGCATCGCCGAAATTGGCATAGCCGCTTACTACTACACGGTCGCCCGGATTAAGACCGCTCAACACCTCATATTGCACCGGATTCTGACGACCAATGGCAATAGGAATACGAATAGCTTTGTCCCCCGATTTATTCAATTTATATATCCACTGGCCGCCGGTAGTCTGAAAGAAATCTCCGCGCGGGATGACGATCGCCGTTTCGGGCTGTCCCAGTTCCACCTGCACCCGGAAACTCCTACCGATACGGAGATTATCAGGCATATCTTCCGTAAAAACAAAATCCACATCGAATTGTCGTTCTTTCACCTCGGGAACCACTTTCGAGACCCGCAGCGGATATTTTGTTCCCTGATAAGTGGCCGCAGCAGGCAGACCAACCTGTACACGATCAATGTAATACTCGCTCAACCGGGTATGTATCTTGAAGTTGTCCATCACTTTTATTTCACCGATATTCTCAGATAATCCTACTCGCTGTCCGGGAGTCACATTCAGGAAGCTCAACTGGCCATTCGCCGGAGCACGCACCACTAAGTTGTCCTTGCGTGAACGGGCATGAACCGTATTTTTACGGGCACGTTCCAGATCGTTATCCATCAACCCGCGCCGCAAATATGTTGCCGCGCTATCGTGCCTGAGCCCTTCGAGTTGGAGGGTAGTATTTTGAGACTTATAGTCGTATTCTTCACGTTGCAGGTCGAGTTGCGCTTTGCTTTTCACTCCCATCTTAAATTCCTCTTCACCAAGGGCGAAATCTTTCTCCAGCCGACTCAATTCGTAACGCGCCTGTAAGGATTGCTGACGTAAAAGTATGGATTTTTGCTCCATTTCCACCTTTTTCTCTTCATAAAGAATGCGCTGCTTTTCCCATTCGTCCTGTTGCTCTTCTATGATACGTTCCAATTCAGGATTCTGAAGCTCCAGGATAATATCGTCCTGCCGGAGCATCGCCCCCTCTTCCGCTACAATCCGCTTCACCGTACCCGATTCCAATGCGTTAAGCTTAATGGTAAGGTATGGCTGCACGATCCCTTCAGCATCCACATAATCGAGAAACGGTGCTTCCGAAACGTCCGCAATCACAATACGATCGCTGTCCACTCGTAATTTTCGTGCGCCCGATACGTTTATCAGCACATACACTAAAAAGGTAACGAAAGCTGCTCCGCCAAGCAGGTATAATTTGTATTTCTGGAAAAAAGTCTTTTTGGGCAACTGTTTGTCCATCGACGAATCGCGCGACTCATGAAACGTATTATTTGTTATTTTTTGATCCATTTATCATATATCATTTATCGAAAAAACTCCCACTTAGGCACCTAACCACCTATCCACTTAGGCACTCAACCGCCTATTCAAACGGAGGAACAATCTGCCTTTCATTTGCAAAATCCCATCCGGTAATACTCCTCAATCCGTAATACAGGCTCCAGTAGTTTTGCAGTTCCTGTATGTAAGCCCGTTGGGACCGGTCTTTTTCCTCGATAGCGGCATTCAGGTCGAGTACGGTCGACTTTCCGAGCAGATAAAGCCGGTAAGACACTTCATTCCGGCGTTGGGCACGTTCGTTGGTACGATGGGCGATATCCACCTTATTAGCCTGCAAATTGAATTGTTTCACGAGCTTCATCACGTTGGCGTCAAAATCGGTTTGTGCCTGTGCCAGTTCTATTTTCACTTTTTCCAGGTTACTTTTTGCGACCTCTACCCGTCCGCGTCCCACACCCCAATCAAGAATAGGAATCCGTATTCCCAGACTGATTAATTGTGAATTCAACGGATTGCTATACACATTAGAAAAACTGCGGTCGGTCTGCGATAAACCAAATTCAAGATATAGATCGGCTTTAAATCCTCGAGATGCTTTAGCATTGGCCACGGCGCTCTCGCTTTGCAGTTTTTGCAGATAAAACAGTTCTGTATCGGGACTATTCTGATGGGCAAACGAAAGGGCTTTTTCCAGGGGAACGATAAACTCAGGAACATCGCGACTGATTTCTACTACAATCTCTACATTCTCTGTGATTCCCAAAAAACTACGGAGATCCAGTATGCAGTCATCCATTTCGATACGGGCATTCAACCGGTTGGTTTGTTCGGAGAGATAGTTGATCTCCAATTGTAACATCTCATTCTCGGTGATGGTACCAATCTCATATCGTCCTTGTGCATACCGGTAAAGCGTATCGGCATTGGCATAATTATAGGAGGCCGATTGGAAATTGCTTTGTGCCGTAGCCAGTTGGAAAAACTTCATTCCTGTCGCCGAGGCTACCAATTCAAGTGTTTCGCTGTATTGTTTCCGGGCATGTGCATAACGCACCGGTTCTATGCGCTTGTTCCATTTCAGATAGTTATACCCGAAAAGGTTCTGGGAATAACCGATCACGACAGGAGTAGATTTGAATGATACCTGGTTATCGGAGAAGATATCGAGCCGCTGTAAACCGGTACTCATATAGATACTCCCTCCAAGAGGTGCGATATTCTGGTTCACGGTAATCATACCGTCATTGAGTAATTGATCGCGCTTTACGAAACTATCACTCCCATCGGGCATAGTAACAGGACTGATAGAACGGTTCAATGAAGAATTGGAACTGAATGTCAGGCTGGGCAGGTAATCGGCTTTGAATGAGCGCCAGTTCCAATACGATGCCCTGTATTGATGGCGTGCCGCCACCGCTTGCGGGGATTGCCGGCATGCAAGTGCGATGGCCTCGTCTAAAGTGAGACGAAGCGTGTCCTGCGCATTGAGCAACCCTATCGGTATCAAAAAAAATACAAGAAAAATCTTCTTCATACAAAAACACTACATCAAATGTCATGCCACTCATATAACTTTTTAATTATAAAATACTTAATTACATACACACAATACAATCAAGTGCGATTACGCACAAAAAAAGTTCGATTTCGCACCTCGAATGAAAGGAATATTGTGTTATCTTTGTCGTGTTTGAGATGTGGAATTTTAGTAAGAAGTGAAAACTAAAAACGAAGAACTAAAAACGAAGAACTAAGAATTAAAAACTGAGAACGAACAACCAACCCCGAGCCCAAGTCCTGGATCTTGATTCTTGGATCTTGGCTCTTGGATCTAAAAAATGGATAAACAAGGTAAAATATTGATCGTGGATGATAACGAAGATATCCTCTTCGCACTTAACCTGCTTTTGCAGCCGCATGTGGAAAAAGTAAAAGTAACAACACAACCGGAACGGATCGAGCATTTCATGAAGATATTCCAACCCGATGTGATCTTGTTGGATATGAATTTCACTAAAGATGCAGATAGCGGACGGGAAGGATTTCACTGGCTCAAAAAGATAAAGAAGAGTGATCCCGACATGGTAGTTATTTTTATCACTGCTTATGCCGACACTGAAAAGGCGGTGGGCGCCATTAAAGCCGGAGCGACCGATTTCATACCTAAGCCCTGGGAGAAGGAAAAATTGCTGGCGACGGTCTCTTCGGCAATAGAATTACGCAAAAGCCGTACCGAAGTCACACATCTCAAACAAAAGGTAGCGGCTTTCGAGAGCAACAGGGATATGCCGGAGATCATCGGAGAAAGTGAACCCATGCAATCACTTTTCGAAACCATCGACAAGTTAAAGGAGACCGATGCCAATATCCTTATACTGGGTGAAAACGGTACTGGAAAAGACCTGATCGCCAATCTGCTCTGTTATTGCTCACCCCGTACCGACAAACCGTTTGTTCACATAGACCTGGGGGCTATTCCGGGGCAACTCTTCGAAAGCGAACTTTTTGGGCATGAAAAGGGGGCATTCACCGACGCCAAACAAGAAAAACCGGGACGTTTTGAGATTGCATCCGGTGGAACACTCTTTTTAAATGAGATTGGCAACCTCACTCCCGACATGCAGGCAAAACTGTTGACTGCCATCGAGAAACAGCAGATCACCCGATTGGGTTCCACCACATCGCTTTCCATCAACGTACGATTGATCTGCGCGACCAATGCGGATATCCATGAGATGGTTGCCAACGGTGAATTCCGACAGGATTTGCTCTACCGCATCAACACCATCGAATTGCATATCCCTCCTCTCAGGGAACGGGGAAAGGATATCGACTTGCTTGCCGAACATTTCCTCCAACGCTACACCAAGAAATATAAAAAGGACATCCGCAACATTTCGGGACAGGCATTAAAAAAACTCCGCGAATACAACTGGCCCGGAAATGTACGGGAATTACAACACGCGATAGAACGGGCAGTGATACTTGCTTCGGGATTTACACTTATGCCTGATGACTTTTTACTAAAAGCCACCGTTTCCCGAAAATCAAAAGCGGAAAACCTGAATCTCGATCAACTGGAAAAAGAGGCTATCGAGAAGGCGTTGACTCAAAGCGGTGGAAATATGAACCAGGCAGCAGAGTTATTGGGTATCTCCCGTTTCACTCTTTACCGGAAAATCGAAAAACTCGGCGTTCAATAATCCTTGTCGTTCCGGCATAATAATCCAACGACAATCATTCATAAACCGAATAAAATGCACATTCAGTCCAAACATATCTTCCTCAGCAAAATAGTCACCATTGTAGTACTATCGCTTGCGGGTGGATGGCTTTTCTGGCAAGGATACTATTTCTCGTCGGTTTTGGTATTGATAGGCATCATCCTATTGTCGGTATCACTCTATAACGACCGGAAAAATCTGATAGAGCGTATGGAAAGGATGATTGACGGGATTCAGCATTCCGATTTCTCCTCCCATTACCCCAGTAATCGCTCTAACGACGAACTAAACCTTTTGATGCAGGAGATGAACGAAGCACTGGAAACATTCCGGAGTCGCACACATAACACTGTGATGGAAGAGGCAGAAACCAAAGCATGGCAAAAACTGATCAGCGTGCTCACTCACGAAATCATGAACAGCATCGCCCCCATCATCTCATTGTCGGAAACGCTCAGTGAACGGGAATTGGTGGAAGAGGCAGATCCTGAAAGTTACAGGATTATGCAAAAAGCGATGGAGACGATCCATCGACGAAGCAAGGGGTTACTCTCCTTTGTGGAGAACTACCGGACACTTACCCGTTTGCCGCAACCGGTAAAGCAACCCATCCGGATGGAATCGCTGCTCGAATCGATACAACAACTGACTGCTGCCAACGGTATCCACTTCACCTGGTCGGTCTACCCTGCCCAATTGATCTTAAACGCCGACAAGACCATGGTGGAACAATTACTGATCAACCTGCTCAAAAACGCTCATGAAGCCTGCAACGGGCTATCCGAAGAAAGGATAGGGCTAAAGGCAGAGATGGTGGGTGACAAGGTGGAAATCACTGTTTCCGACAATGGACAAGGTATCTCTCCTGAAGCGATCGATAAGATATTTATCCCGTTCTATTCCACAAAAGCAAACGGCTCCGGAATCGGTCTCAGCCTTTGCCGGCAGATCGTAGTGCGGCATAGAGGAAAAATATCGGTACAATCCGACAAAACCGGCACCCGCTTTAAGATTGAATTTCCCTACACGGAAAACCAAAACTAACCGAAACCGGGCAACATAACCCTACATTTACCCATCCGGTAATTTACAATAAAGCCTGCTCTAAATCGGCAATCAGGTCATCCGCATCTTCAAGGCCGACAGAAAAACGGAAAATACCTTCACCGGCAAACCTGTTCCAGGAATCCAACTGCGCAGGAGTGGAAAGATGAAAAGACGTCTCATGCAAATTCTTGCTATCCATATAGAATATAAGGGAACGGTGGTGTCCTAATGAGACAGCATAGTGGATGATTTGCAGTTTTTCTGCCAACTTCTGTGCCATTTCCCGACCGCCTGCCACCTGAAACGTGAGCATACCCGAGAAATTTTTCATCTGTCGCCGGGCCAGCTCATATTGGGGATGGGAAGGCAATCCGGGATAGATTACACGCTTTATCTTAGGGTGCTTCTCCAGATAGGTAGCAATCTTCAACGCATTCTCCTGATGGGCACGCATACGAATCGGGAAAGTGGCCAATCCCCTTAAAATCAACCAGGCATTGAACGGACTCAATATTCCTCCCAGGCGTATCGCCGTTTTTTTCCGTAATGATAACAGATCTTCTTTCTTACCCAATACAACACCGCCTAAAGCATCTCCATGTCCCCCAAGATATTTGGTGAGGGAATGAATTACCAGATCGGCACCCAATGTCAACGGTTTGGTAGCCATGGGAGTGGCAAAAGTTGAATCTACCACCAATTTGGCGCCGGTATTATGCGTGATTTCCGCAACGGCCGCAATATCGGTCAGACGGAGTAACGGATTACAGGGTGTTTCAATATAGACCAGCCGTGTATTGGGTTGAATCGCATTCTTAATCGCGTTCAGGTCGGAAGTGTCTACTTTGGTGATCCCAATACCCAGACCCGGGATCATCTCATTGGTCAATTCCGACATAGCGGCATAAGCCACATCCGTTACCACGGCATGGTCACCGCTCTTCAACAGATGGAATAGTAAGGCAGAGATCGCTCCCATACCGCTGTCAAAAGCCACACCCATTTCTGCCTCTTCCAGCACAGCCAATTTTTCTTCCAACTGATGTATGGTGGGGTTTCCCCAACGGGTGTACATCCATGAATCGCCTTCCTTCATATTCTCTGCTGAAAATCCGGAATCGGCATCGGTCACGAACGTGGTAGACATTACTAAGTTGGGAGAAGAGGCACGTGTTACGGGATCGGGAAATTCTCCCGCATGGACCGCCTTTGTCTGTTCTCCGGTTTTCGAGAATTCTATTTTTTCTGACATATCAGTAATTTTAAATTTACAACAAAAGAGTCATGAAGCAATGCATTGACATGAATGACATATATGATATAATGGGAAGGTATCCTCCTTTTGAATAAACATATTATTCGGTCTTTTGTTTCTTTGGATCGTTATTCGGCATCCTCACGGAACGGTCCAGCCCCAACGGTTTAAAGTTAAAAGTTAGACTTTTTACCATTCCTCAATGGATAATAAGCCTCTATATTTTGTACATTTGTATCGTAAGGGTCGTATATCCACACCCGGGAAAAAAATGAAAGTAGAAATTATAACCATCGGTGACGAAATCCTTATCGGACAGATCATCGAGACCAATTCTGCCTGGATGGCAGCAGAACTCACCAAGGCGGGATTCGAGGTAACCCACATTCATTCCGTCGGCGATTCTGCACAAACTATTATCGACGCAATCGATCTGGCTTTTTCACGTTCCGACATCTTGTTACTGACAGGAGGGATCGGACCCACTCATGACGATATAACCAAAAATACCCTGTGCCGTTATTTCAATACGGAACTGATCTTCAGTAATGACGTTTTGGAAAATATATTGAATATCTTCGCCCACCGTAATATTTCGCTTAACGAATTAACGCGTAATCAGGCTCTTGTCCCTGAAGGCTGCACCGTAATCCAGAATAAAACAGGTACAGCCCCTATCCTATGGTTCCAGAGACAACAGAAAGTACTGGTCTCGATGCCGGGCGTCCCTTTTGAGATGGAGACTGCCATGACAGACGATATAATTCCCCGTTTGAAACTACAGTTTCATCTGGAGAATTATCTCAAAGAATCGTATTTAGTTGCGGGAATCACCGAATCGGCGTTGGCTATGCGGCTTTCAGAATTCGAGAAAGAACTTCCCAATGGAATTTCGCTGGCCTACCTGCCTTTGTACGGATTGATCAAACTCAGATTATTTATTCGTAATACAGCAAATCCGGGGCTCTTTCAAGAACAGACGGAACTCTTTCAAGGACAAACAGAGCTCTTTCATGAACAGTCGGAAAAACTGAGAAATCTTATTGTAGACCTATTAGTCTCGGAAAATGAAAAATTGCTGGAAGAACTCTTAGGTGAAAAACTGCAAATGAGGCAACTCACAATTTCCACTGCCGAAAGTTGTACCGGAGGGTTGGTTGCCCACAAAATAACATCGGTGGCCGGAGCCTCTGCTTATTTTACGGGAAGCGTTGTATCATACACCAATGAAGTAAAGGAACGCATTTTAGATGTCGATAAAAACGACCTTGATGCTTTTGGGGCAGTGAGTGAAGAAGTGGTGGTGCAAATGGCCCGTAACTGTGCGGAATTACTGAAAACCGACTGTGCCATTGCCATTTCAGGTATTGCCGGCCCCACCGGCGGTTCGGAAGAAAAACCCGTAGGCACAGTATGGATTTGCACCTATTGCCGGGGTAAAAGCATAGCGAAAAAATACAATGTGGGCAATTCCCGCCGTGAGAATATTGAACGTTCCGCCAATATGGCAATGCTGCAAATGTTGAAAATGATATAGTAATTCTCAAAAGAATCGCATGTCCATACCTGATAAAATGAACAGGCGATATCTTCAGGAATACGGATAAAGAATAAATCGGAAGGAATAGATATTTTGAAGAATTATTTAGATACACTCAACCCGGAACAATCAGAGGCAGCCAAAACCACAGAAGGAGCCGTACGCGTCCTGGCCGGTCCCGGCACGGGAAAAACCCGGACATTGATTTCGCGCTATTGCTACCTGACAGATATGGTGGGTGTCCCACCCAAAAATATTTTATGCGCAACCTTTACAAACCGTGCGGCGAACGAAATGAAACAGCGTGTGAGAAGGGTTTTGGGTGATATGGATCTGGGGTATATCTGCACATTCCACGCCTTCTGTGTCCAGCTGCTCAAAGAGGATATTCATGTATTGAATTTCCCCAAAAACTTCGTTATTCTGGATGTGGAGGATCAAAAACAGCTTTTGCTCAAGATCTTCGAAGAAATGAAACTCACCCTCCGCGAGGCGACCGTCAAAAGAACCCTCGACGAAGTACTTGAGGCGAAAAAAATGTATGCCACTTCTTATATCGACTATATCTATGAATTGAACAATGACCAGCTCAAAGCCAAATTCTCCCGGTGTGCGGATCGTGACGAGGAGATCTTCCTGCGCTACCTGTACGAACAAAAGAAATCTTTCGGTTGCGATTTTAACGATCTGATCAACTTCACCACTTATATCCTGGAAAATTTTCCCGATGTATTGGAGAAATGGCAGAACCGCATGCAATATGTCATGGTCGATGAATTCCAGGATGTGAGCGAGCGACAGTATAAAATAGCACGCTTGCTTGCAGGAAAACACGGGAACCTGTTTATCGTAGGCGATCCCGACCAGACAATCTATTCCTGGCGTGGATCGCACATCAAATTATTCATGGATTTCGACAAGGTCTACCTGGATGCCAAAACTATTCTGCTCACGACCAACTATCGTTCCACTCCGGAAATACTGAAAGCATCCGATACATTGATTGAAAAGAATATTATCCGTTTTCCCAAAGAGCTTAAAGCCACAAAAGGACATGGCGAAAAACCGCTTTTCAATCATGCGGATACCGAGAAGGAAGAGGCTGAATGGATCTATTCGGAAATCATGAAGTTAAAGGAGAGCAATGTATCCCTGAATAAGATCGCCATCCTTTACCGGGCACATTATCTGACCCGTCCCCTGGAGGAGTGCTTTGTACAGAAAGGGTTGGTGTACAAAATCTACAGGGGCATTGAATTTTATGGACGAAAGGAAATCAAGGATGTCATCTGCTATTTGCGTATGATAATCTCCGGCGATGATATTGCTTTTTTGCGTACGATCAATACACCTTCACGGAAAATAGGGAAAAAGAAAATAGATTTTCTTAAAGATTATGCGGAAAAGACGGGTTGTTCCCTATACCATGCATTAAAAGAAAACATACGGTCAGGCATTTTCCGTGCGACGCAGGCTCCCCGGTATATAGAAGCCATTGAATCGGTAAAAGCGGATTATACGGCAAGCCGGCTTGGAGATATCCTGCAAATGATTCTGGCACGAAGTGGTTATGAAGAATTCCTTCGCCTACAAGGCGATCAGGAACGGCTGGATAATGTAGCGGAATTGAAACGCGCCGTGGAAGAAGCAGGGAAAGACGATGATGCCACGTTGGAAGATTTCCTGGCACGGATTGCCTTGTATACCAATCTGGATAAGGAAGATAAGCAGGAGGCCGTCCGGTTGATGACCATCCACACCTCAAAAGGGATGGAATTTCCTTATGTGTTTATATGTGGACTGGACGAAGGTGTTTTTCCCAGCCGCCGTGTGAGTACGCCGGAGGAGATGGATGAAGAACGCCGTTTGGCGTATGTGGCCATAACACGGGCGATGAACCGCCTGTATCTCTCCGATTCGGAAGGTATCTCGAATGACGGGGTTTTTAAATTCCCTTCACGGTTTATTTTTGATGCGGGCAAAGAGAATATTCAGTTTGTAAAAGAAATCGATCCTTGTCTGGAGAACGGGACGAACCGCATCTCTTCCGTTTTTTCCGAACAGGGTTTCCGGATAGGGGAAAGGATCGACCATGTCATCTTCGGGTCGGGCATCATCCGGGAGATCCGGATGAATGAATCCGTCTATGTCATCCTTTTCGACCGTTTAAAAACAGAACGCAGTATTCAGTTCGGTGCAAATCTGAACAAGCTCTGAAAGAGCGGAAAGAGGTCAGCACAGGGCAAAGCTCTGTGGCATGGATCGCCAACAAAAACAAAACAAACTTTTCACTTTTAACTCAACATGAGGATGATAAGACGATATTTTTTTACAATGGCTGTTTGCGCTGTTTCCTTTTGTGCCGTTTTGGCCCAATCGACACAAAAACCTCCTTTGCATGGTAAACATTGGATGTCCATAACAGGAAAACCTTTAGCCGCCACAGCAGGAGCGATGATTTTTCAGCAGGGTGGCAACGCCGTCGACGCGGCCTGCGCCATGTTGGCCGCCACCTGTACCATGTGGGATGTACTGAGCTGGGGAGGAGAAACCCAGGCGCTGATTTATAACCCGAACAATGGCAAGGTTTTGGCAATAAACGCTTTGGGCGTGGCTCCTTCCGGTGCAACCGTTTCCTTTTTTAAAGATAATGGATATTCTTTCCCACCCGAATACGGCCCTTTGGCCGCTGTGACCCCGGGAACCCCGGGCGGATTGTGCTATATGCTGGCGGAATATGGGACGTTGAGCCTGAAAGAAGTATTGGCGCCGGCTATGGAGATGGCCAGGGGCTATCCGATAGATGCCCAAACGGCAAACAGTATAGAGAGAAATAAGGAGCGTATCAAAGAATGGCCGTATAGTAAAGCCGTTTTTTTGCCTCATGCAGGTGAGCAAAGGGAAGCTCCGGCAGCCGGAGAGATATTTGTACAGAAAGATCTTTTGCACACATTGGAAAAGATGGTGGAAGCGGAACAACAGGCCATCCGGCAGGGTAAAGACAGGAAAGAGGCGATCAAAGCGGCACAGGATCGTTTTTATAAAGGAGATATTGCCGGGGAATTCGTGCGTGGAAGCCGGGAACAAGGCGGATTGATCACGCTTGAAGATCTGGCAGGATGGGAACCGATAGAAGAAGTTCCTCTGCATATAACATACAAAGGTATAGAGGTCTATAAATTGCAGGAGTGGACACAGGGCCCCATGCTCTTGCAGGCACTTAATATCCTGGAAAATTTTGACCTGCAAGGAATGGGATATAATTCGGCCAGGTATATTCATACGATTTATCAAAGCATGAATCTGGCTTTTGCCGATCGCGACTTTTACTATGGAGATCCTTATTTCTCTCCTCAATCCCCCATTCAGGGATTACTTAGTAAAGAGTATGCCCGTGAACGATCGAAAGAAATTCTCCGGGATAAAAACGATAACCTGGCCATGCCGGGAAATCCTTACGCTTATGAAGGAAAAAGTAATCCGTATGAAGCTTTACTGAAACAAAGGCGTCATCTTACAGACACAACAATTATCCTTCCGGAAGTAAAAGATTTTGTCCCCAGGCATGATGCCAGCGGATACATTCTAAATGATGAGCGATTCTGTCATGCGGAGATTCCGTCTGTCGACCAATATCAGGACAGGCTTTACCAAGACAGGCTCACCCGGGGAACGACCAGTATAGTGGCTGCCGATCAGGAAGGATGGGTTGTGTCGGTAACACCCAGCGGCGGATGGATACCCGCCTGTATAGCAGGACGGACAGGTATAGGTATGAGTCAGCGGATGCAAAGTTTCGTACTGGATTCCATACTGAATCCTTTTAATGTGGTAGAACCCGGCAAACGCCCCAGGGTAACCCTCACTCCTACCCTGGCACTGAAAGATGACAGGCCTTTCCTGGCTTTTGCGGTACAGGGAGGAGATACACAGGAACAAAATCTGCTCCAGTTTTTCTTAAATGTCGTCGAATTCGGCATGACCGTTCAACAGGCGTCCGAGGCAGCTAATATTAATAGCAATCAACTGTGGCTTTCACTGGGCGGAACCCAACTCAAAGACCGTATGCCCAGGCCCGGAAGCATACTGGTTCGTCAGGATATGAAGGAAGAGGTGATCGACGAATTAAAGAAAATGGGATATGAAATAAAACTGGGAGATCGCACGAGTGGCCCCATGAATGCTATATTTTTAGACAATGAGCATGGATCGTTTTGGGGAGGGAGCAGCAATAACGGAGAAGACTACGGCATAGGATGGTAAATTTGGGAATAGGGTGATAATATAAAACTAATCAGATTGTTCTATAGATTACTCTGAATTATGTAATGTCGAAAAAGCCATTATGCCCCGAACGGCTCTACGCTATGCCATTGAAAAAATGCCTGCCGGGTTGAAAGCGGAAGCAATGAAGAACTGAATAATCAGATGAAGGTCGTTAATACATATTTAAACCAATCTTAAGGCGATCCTAAGGAAATCTTAAGCGTTCCGCCTTTTCTTCTCCTTACTTTTGTTCACGGAATACAAAACTATCTAACAAAACAAATTTATGAAAGCATTATACACAGCTATTGCAACAGCAATAGGCGGAAGGGAAGGCAGAGTCCGCTCAAGTGACGGAATGATCGATTTAAATGTACAAATACCCAAAGAGATGGGTGGCCGCGGAGGAGCTACCAATCCCGAACAACTGTTTGCCGCAGGCTATGCCGCATGTTTCGATAGTGCGCTGAATTTAGTCCTGAGACAGTCCAAACTCCGCCCCGAGAGCACGGCGGTAACGGCAGAGGTAAGCATCGGATCAAATGATAACGGAGGATTTGGGTTAAGTGTAAAACTGGCCGTGGAAATCAAAGGTATAGATCCTGCCCAGGCACGGGAAGCAACGGAAAAGGCACATCAGGTATGCCCGTATTCCAATGCCACCCGCGGAAATATCGATGTTGACATTGAATTGATATAATTGCGACCGGTAAGACCCTGGTATCTTTAGAAAAAGGAGATAAAAGAACTTTTCTTTTTAGCATAAATAATCCAGGTCATATCAACTTAATTATTTAACATCTTTTTTCGATTTTAATTGTAACAATTTATATTACAATTAAAAAATTATGCCTATCTTTGTACCCGAGATGAATAATACGAGATTTGCAACGGCAATACATATTTTGACCCTCCTGGCAAACTTTCCTGATGAATGGTTAAGTTCCGACTGGATTGCAGGAAGTATCAATATCAATCCTGTCATTGTCCGGAAAGAACTCAGCATGTTACAGAATGCAGGTCTTGTGACCAGTAGAAAGGGCAAAGAAGGCGGGTCGAAATTGAACAAGCCAAGTCATGGGATTTCATTGGCGGAGATTTATCTCTCGGTGAAGAACTCGGAAGTTTTGGGAAAAAAGAATTTGAGTCCCAATCCACAATGTCCTGTGGGTAAGGATATAAATGAGAACTTGGACAAGCTGTTTGCAGAGACCGACCAATGGGTAATCGATTCTCTCAGGCATAAAACATTGAAAGATTTTGTAAAACAATTTCGCTGATTTTTTTACCCATAAATGTAACAACTATTATTACAATTTAAAATTAGAATTTATGAAACGAGCATGAACATCATTACACCCAAGATGATGATTATCGCGAGTTCCATACACCAAAATGAAAAAAATAAAATAATCGTATGAAAACAGGAATCACAGGAGCTACCGGACAGTTAGGACGCCTGGTAGTAGAGAATTTAAAGAGAAAAGTGGCTGCCGGGAATCTCGTGGCATTGGTACGCACACCTGAGAAAGCATCGGATTTAGGCATTGAAGCCCGTGCATTCGACTACGAAAAACCGGAGAGTTTAGTCGGGGCATTGCAAGGTATCGACCATTTGTTACTTATATCGGGTAATGAAATCGGGAAGCGCAAACAGCAACACGAGAATGTAATAACTGCCGCAAAACAGGCCGGGGTAAAATGGATTGTCTATACCAGCCTGTTACATGCCGACAAGTCGACTTTGAGTTTGGCAGAAGAACATAAAGCTACAGAAGAGGCTTTAAAAACATCCGGAATCGCCTATACCATTTTGCGTAACGGATGGTACACCGAAAACTATACAGATTCTGTTCCCGGCGCGGTGAAGGCCGGTGTCCTTGCCGGCAGTGCCGGTGAAGGAAAGATCTCTTCGGCAACCCGCGAAGATTTTGCCGAGGCAGCAGCAGTCGTGTTGGCGAGTGAAAACCAGGAAGGGAAAGTGTACGAATTAGCAGGAGATGACTATTTTACATTAAAAGACCTGGCAGCAGAGGTCTCCCGCCAGACCGGTAAAGATATCCCCTATAAGAATCTTACGGAAACAGAATATGCTGAAATGCTGAAAAGTTTCGGACTACCGGAAGAAATAGCAAAAACGATTGCAAGCTTTGATACCGGGGCAGCCAACAACGATCTGTTTGACGACAGCAAGCAACTTTCCCGGTTGATCGGCCGTCCGACAACTCCTTTGACACAAGCTGTAAAAGAGGCATTAGGGAGTTAAAGAAGAATACCTATCTTTGCACCCTGAAAAATAAAAACAAGATATGGTATTAGTTGACGGATTAGCCGTAGAGTTCGGGGGAGCGGCATTATTTTCGGACATCTCTTTTGTAATAAATCCCAAAGACCGTATTGCCCTGATGGGCAAAAACGGCGCGGGAAAATCCACGTTATTAAAAATTCTGGCGGGTGTAAGGCAACCAAGCAAGGGAAGGGTCTCCACACCCAAAGATTTCACCATTGCATATCTTCCTCAGCATCTGGTGACCGAAGACGAACATACCGTTTTCGAAGAAACGGCACAGGCTTTTTCACGCATCCATCAGTTGGAAGAGGAAATTGAACGTATCAACAACGAACTTACCGTACGTACCGACTACGATTCGGACGAATATATGCAACTCATTGAGCGGGTTTCAGCGTTGAGCGAGAAATTTTATGGAGTTGAGGAGATCAACTACGATGCAGCCGTCGAGAAAACACTGTTCGGGTTGGGATTCGTACGCAGCGATTTCAACCGGATGACGTCGGAATTCAGCGGTGGCTGGCGCATGCGTATTGAACTGGCGAAGATCCTTCTACAGGATCCCGATCTTATTTTACTCGACGAGCCGACCAACCACCTCGATATCGATTCCGTGGAATGGTTCGAGGATTTCCTTATCAACAGCGCCAAAGCGATAGTGGTGATCTCACACGACCGCGCATTTGTGGATAATATCACCAACCGCACCATCGAAGTGACCATGGGGCGTATTTACGACTACAAGGCGACCTATTCACATTATCTTGAATTACGGAAAGAACGCCGCGAACAGCAACAGAAGCAGTACGACGACCAGCAGAAAATGATTGCCGAGACCAAGGAGTTTATCGAACGGTTCAAAGGCACTTATTCAAAAACATTACAGGTGCAGTCGCGTGTGAAAATGCTGGAAAAACTGGAGTTGGTGGAAGTGGACGAAGTGGATACATCGGCGCTGAAGCTGCGGTTCCCTCCTGCCCCACGTTCGGGAAACTATCCCGTGATTACCGAAAATGTAAATAAATCCTACGACGAAAAACTGATTTTCAGCAATGTGAATTTCACCATCGAACGGGGAGAAAAAGTGGCATTTGTCGGTCGCAATGGTGAAGGGAAATCCACCCTTGTGAAATGTATCATGGGCGAAACCAGGTTTGGAGGAAATCTGCAACTGGGACACAACGTGAAGGTCGGTTATTTTGCACAAAACCAGGCATCGCTTCTGGACGAAGAGTTAACCGTTTTTCAGACCATCGACGATATTGCCGTCGGTGATATCCGGACGAAGATCAGGGATATCCTGGGGGCATTCATGTTCGTACGGGAAGATATCGACAAGAAGGTGAAAGTCCTCTCGGGTGGCGAGCGCACACGTTTGGCGATGATCAGACTGCTGCTCGAACCGGTCAACCTGTTGATTCTCGATGAGCCGACCAACCACCTCGACCTGAAAACCAAAGATATCCTGAAGCAGGCGCTGGTCGATTTTGACGGTACGCTGATCGTGGTGTCGCACGACCGCGATTTCCTGAACGGTTTAGTGAAAAAAGTGTATGAATTCGGTAACCAGAAAGTAACTGAACACCTCGAAGATATTTACGGATTCCTGGCGAAAAAGAAAATGGATAGTCTGCGTGAAATAGAACGGAAATAATTCAAGACGCAATCCTGTCAGTCTAAGCGTGCCAAAAAACTTTTCGCATGTAATTTGTTATAGTAATATATAACATCATTAAAATCCGTGGTTATGAAACAGATATTTTATTTATTCACAGCTTTATTACTTATGGTCGCCTGTTCGGGTCCAAAAGGGATTGTAAAGATCGAGCCGGACGGAAATGGAGTGGAGCAGGAAGATTCTGTCGAATACGAACTGATTGTGTTCGATACGGGATTCGAAACATGGTACAGACTTCAGGATTCTCCGTCGAAATACCGTTCACAACAATATTATGAGAACTGGAACCTCCAATATGTTTCGGCATGGAATTATAATGCCTCGCAGTCCCGTAGAAAATCGTTCTTTCAGCCCATTTACGGATATGAGCCGGGTGTGGATTACGGTTTTGAGCTGAACCATAAATTGTTTTATTATTTCCAGTATGTGGAACATGTTCTGAGGATCGAGATTATGCCAAACGGCCCCAAAGGGTTGATTTTTTAATGATAAGTGCCACTATGGGCGACTTATTCACTATCGTTCGTTTTAAGAAAAAGCTACAATAAAAGAGATTTTTTTTGAAGCAGCGGATTGTTTCTCGATTTATTGAATATCATTCGACCGCGATCCGCTCCTTTTCTCAATTCCTTGCGTTCTTCTTCGGGCAATTGTACCACATGTTTACACTCGTCGGAGCAACATCCATCCATCTCCGCGGCACATTTCCCGCATTGGATAAACAACAGGTGGCACCCCTCATTTTTGCAGTTGGTATGCGTATCGCACGGCGCACCACACTGGTGGCAGCGGGCTATCACATCTTCCGATATTCTTTCTCCCAACCGTTCGTCGAACACAAAATTCTTCCCGACAAATTTCACCGGAAGATTTTCTTCTCGCGCCTTACGGACATACTCAATAACGCCGCCTTCCACATGATATACGTTTTTGAATCCGTTATGAAGCATATAGGCACTCGCCTTTTCGCAACGGATACCTCCCGTGCAGTACATCACGATATTTTTATCCTTGTGCTCTTTCAGCATTTCAACTGCCATCGGCAATTGCTCGCGGAAAGTATCGGATGGGACCTCAATCGCATTTTCAAAATGTCCCACCTCATATTCGTAATGGTTACGCATATCCACCACGATCGTACCGGGATCTTGCGTGATATCATTATATTCCTTTGCCTTGAGATATTTTCCTGTTCTGGAAGGATCGAATGCCGGATCATCGATACCGTCGGCCACCACTTTGTTGCGCACTTTCAACCGTAATACCCAAAACGATTTGCCGTCATCATCCACCGCCACATTCAAACGGATACCGTCCAGTGCCGGATCGGTGGCATATAGGGTATCACGAAAAGCATCCATATTAACCTTGGGGACAGAGATTTGTCCGTTAATCCCCTCATGTGCAATATAAACCCGGCCGAACACTTTAATAGCCTCGAACCGGATATAAAGGTCATCCCGGAATTGTTGCGGGTCGGCAATATGAAAATATTTGTAGAATGAGACCGTGATACGTGGTTCGGTCTCCAGCAACATCTGCAATTTAAGCTCAGCGTTGGAAATACAATTATGAAGTACGGGCATGATAAACAAACTCTTTAAAAAACTATTTTTCACCGGACAAGGCGCAATCCTATCAGTTTAAGCGCGCCATAGATGAAAATAGCCGGAAATTCTGTGAATAAAATTGATAAACATATATGTGCCGGATTATCCCAATTACCGGATAATTACATATTCGACAAGACAAAAATACAACAAAAAGATAGAATATTTAGTTCATTAACGTCCACCTATCCACATATCCTGTTTCCATTTCATTCCCGAAGGCATCTGGTTGGTTACAGTGCAATTCTGTTCTTGTCCCACGTATTCACGTCTTTCAACCACCATATTCCACCCTTTTCTGAGGGTCAGGTCGTAGACCGTATGATGTCCCCACCAGTCTTTTCCTGTGCCGGTGACACTCACATCGCGATCGCAATAGATATATTCCAGTTTATAGTACACACTTTCCGAACTCATAGTCATATAAAGAAAGTTCGAAAAACTATTCTTCTCTGAGATATTACAAGCAATTTCCACAAAAGCGACCGTCTTTGCTTCTGGATCACTTATCTCGAAGCCTTCGGGAAAGTCCGATTGAATGTCTCTTAAGATTTCATGAGGGGGATTTTCAGGAAGCGTCAACGTTGTTTTCTTTGCATTAAAGGGAACTTTCAACATCACACGGGTATCTTTACCGTCCGGATCAACGGTGGATCCGTTGCTTCCAAATGCATGAAACCTCGCCACCAAAGCTATTTCTTTGATCTCGGGATAAAAATCCAAGTCTACATCCGATATATTTATTTCATTGATCAACCCCACAGTTTCAAATTGAAGATCAGGTTGGAGTGATGATTTTTCACACGCGGCAAACATACATAGTACCAAAATAACAGTGAAATATTTTTTCATAAATTACCAGATTAAAAATTGTGCATAGACAATAAGACTCTATCAACAAGAAGCAACACAAACAAAGGTATAATTTAATTTTGAAATACCTTGCAACATACTGGACTTATTTTCACACCTCTGTGTTTGCATAAGAATAAAATTAGCAGGATTGGACAACATCTTATTATATTATTGCATACCTTTGCTTTAACAGATAACAAAAGTTTATATACCAATAAAAAATAGAAGATTATGGAGACAACGTATTGCCAAAGCTGTGGGATGCCACTGCAAAAAGAGGAAGAACTGGGAACAAATCATGATGGGAGCAAAAATGATGAATATTGTTGCTACTGTTTTCAGGATGGTGCATTCACAATGGATTGCACCATGGACCAAATGATAGAACATTGTGCCCAATTTGTTGATGAGTTTAACAAAGACTCCGAAATCACTTATACCAAAGAGGAGTCTATAGCCAGTATGAAGACCTATTTTCCGACTCTTAAACGTTGGGCGGTTCATTAAAAGATTATGCTGATATGATCTATTTATAGACATCATCATTTGCAGGATCACAAGCTAAAAACGGGTTAGTTACCGTTGTAGGGACAAAGAAATTTCACTTTATGAGCGACACTAAGTGGCTCTTAATACAAGGATTTGAGGAAGTAGAAAGATTGCAAAACGGCTTTTCACTTTTGGCATTGAAGACAAATACATCAGCAGAAAATCCTTGTTTTAAAGAATGTGTCAAAAGTGGAGAATGTCCTGAGAAAAAGGGTTTGGTTGTTTATTATACTAATCGATGCCCTTTTACAGAATACTATGTTCATGATTCTTTGGTGAATGTCGCCGATGAGAGAGGATTGGTATTAAAATTAATAAAGCTGGGAACAAGGGAAGAAGCGCAGGCATTCCTTACCCCTGCGACCATATTCTCTTTGTTCTTCAATGGAAAATTTATCACTACTGACCTTAGTGTATGTATTGCCGGACGTTTTGATAAGATAGTATTAGGAAAATAAAAACCGACTCAGCATGATTTTCATTTTTTCAAGATAGGGACTAAATTTATTTCTTATTTTTCAGGATTTCCTGTAACATCGCTACTTTCTCCTGCTCTGACTTTAGCAAGCGTTCGTATAACTCTGCAACTTTGTCTATCGGATTGAAAGAGGGATGATAGTTTTGAGCAACGGAGTTATCATTCCATGTCCCGGAAAAGATGTTTATCGAACTATCATTATCAACTTCGGTAATAGCTTCCACGGGAATATCGAGCGCCTTCGCAATCTTTTCCAGAATATCCTGTTCCAATTTGTCTTTTTTCTCATAACCCGAAAAAGTAGCTTGCGATACCCCTATTTGTTCCGCAAGTACATCCTGATTAATACCTCTCCATTCTCTCCAACGCCTTACATTGGCCCCGTGATTATTTCTTCTGACAGTTGCTTCCATAAACTTATGATGAGTAACATGTTTCCCGCAAAAATACGAAATTTAATTGAGTAATATTTTATTTTTCTTCACAAATATCATAACCAATAAAAAGGCAATAATATTTGTTTCATTTTCAATATATTATAACCTGAGTTGATAGGTTGTAAAGGATATATACATTTCCTTTGTAGTTTCAGTCAATAATCAAGTGTCAAAATTAATTTTATGTTATGCCAAATATTCATCAATCTCCAGTTATTCCGAATTATTTTGCGGAACAGATCAATTTAGCTTATAAGGTTATCAATTGTTCTTCCACAATAATTCTACAGATGTTTAAAGATAAGGAAATTTGTATTATGAACTATCGTTACAAAGAATCTAACGATAAGGTGATAGAGATAGGGGTTGATACAGTTACTCTAACTTGCTTGTTTGATGAAAACAACATTTGTAACTGGTCATTTTTATCTTTAGATGACTCTAACAACTTAAGGCCTCACATCGACTATTGTAATAAGGCATACGAATACAGCTACCTACTGGGCGGGTGGCTGATTGAAAATTATTGCTTACGTATCAAACCGGACAAAGACGGTTATTTTTTTGCCTTACAGCCGGTCTGAAATATAAAAACTGTTCATCAGGTTCCGCAAGGCCCGCTTACCGGATTAACCTTTCAATCTTCACTTCAACTCTGCATCATATAGAGAAGATAGAGAAGATTGAAAGCTCTTCCGGTACTGGGTGGGTGTAACCTCAAAGAAATTGAGGAACTGCCGGCGCAGATTTTCGCTTGTTTTCAGTCCACAGTGATAAGCTATCTCATCGAGAGACAGTTGTGTTTCGATGAGATGCCGGCCGGCATTCTCCACCCGTAGTTTATTAATGAATTTTGCGGGTGTAATCCGCAATACACGTACAAAAACACGGGCAAAATTACGTGGACTCATAGCAGCCTGTTCCGCCAGGTCTTCAACCGTAATATCTTCCTGTAAATGATCCAATATCCACTCGCATACTTTCCGAATGGTCGGGTGTCCTATCTTTTTGCAATCCAGATAGGTATTAAACTGGGATTGATTTCCCGGACGTTTCAGATATAGAACCAGCCATCGTGCCACATCCAGCGCAAAAGACTGCCCGAGGTCCTCCTCTATCAATGCCAGTGCCAGATCCATACCCGAAGTAATCCCCGCGGCTGTGTAGATATTCCCGTCCTTAATAAAAATACGGGCTATTTGCACATCTATTGAAGGAAAGTCTTTCGACAACTCCTCGTTTTTCGACCAGTGGGCCGTTGCTTTTCTTCCGTCAAGCAAACCCGCTTCGGCAAGGACGAAAGCACCGGAACAGACCGAACATATCCGCCGAATACTCCCGGACTGGTTTTTCAACCATTCCAACATCTCCCCTTTTTGGCCGGGATCGAGATAACGTCCCAATCCTGTAACAAGAATTGTATCAATCGGATAATCTATTTCAGTATAAGCACCTTCACTCAATATGGGTAAACCCGACGATGTATTTATCTGTTTTCCCTTATCCATCGATACAACATGCGCCTGATACCTGAAATTCATATTGCCCCGACCCGAATCAAAAAGATCTATTGCCTTGGAAAACACCTCTAACGGACCTACCGTAGTCAGTAATGTAGTATTCGGAGGAACCAAAAATACTATATGCCTTATTGCTGATTGTTTATCCATCTGTCCTTTGTTTCATCATTCTCTCCCACTCTCCCACTCTCCCACTCTCCCCGCCTTTCCACCTTTTCACCTTTTCACTTAGCCACCTAACCACTTAGGCACTGTTCCACCTTTCCGCCTTCCCACAATTTTGATTTCCTAAAAGTAGATATTATTTCCTTATAACCTATCCTTTTTGGCAGGAATTGCATATTTTTTGTCATTTCGGACAACAATATTATAATGTATCTTTGTAGCAGGAAAAATATTTTATCACTCAAAAACCAATTTATTATGAATGCGATTAAAGTAGGTATTAACGGTTTCGGACGCATCGGGCGTTTGGTATTTCGTGCTGCTCAAAGCGGAAATGATATACAGATAGTAGGGATCAACGATCTGATAGATACTGAATATATAGCCTACATGCTCAAATATGACACTGTTCATGGTCAATTTGACGGGGTTATTGAAATTAAAGACGGCAAGTTGATCGTAAACGGCAATCCGATAAGGGTGACGTCGGAAAAAGATCCGGCTAATCTGAAGTGGGATGAGATAGGAGCTGAATATATAGTAGAATCCACAGGACTGTTCCTTACCAAAGAAAAAGCGCAGGGACATATTGCCGCAGGAGCTAAATATGTGGTCATGTCGGGCCCGTCTAAGGACGACACTCCGATGTTTGTTCCGGGAGTAAATGACGACAAGTATATCAAAGGGACGCAATTCGTTTCAAACGCCTCTTGCACAACCAACTGCCTGGCGTTGGTGGCAAAAGTGCTGAATGATAAGTTTGGCATAGAAGAAGCTTTGATGAGTACCATACATTCGACCACAGCCTCTCAAAAAACGGTAGACGGCCCGTCGACGAAAGACTGGCGGGGAGGACGTGCTGCTGCTTCGAACATCATTCCTTCTACCACAGGAGCCGCAAAAGCAGTAGGGAAGGTTATACCGGAACTGAACGGAAAACTCACAGGAATGTCGTTTCGCGTTCCAACCCTCGATGTTTCCGTGGTAGACCTTACAGCACGGTTGTCCACGCCCACCACTTACAAAGATATCTGCCAAGCCATGAAAGAGGCCTCGGAAGATTCTTTAAAGGGCTATCTGGCATATACAGACGATGAAGTGGTCTCATCTGATATGATCGGTAATCCGCACACAGCTATCTTCGATGAAAAGGCCGGGATTATGCTAAGTCCTACGTTCGTTAAAATAGTTGCCTGGTACGATAACGAATGGGGTTTCTCCAGTAAGGTGCCCGATACGATTGCCATCATGAAAAAAGTGAACGGATAAGTATAATTCAAGCCGGAAATAAACCAGACAGGTTATATCTCTAAAGATATAGCCTGTTTTATTATCCATAATTTCTTAACTTTACCGATCAATATCATTCTTAGCATAAGACCAATATGAGAACATGGATATTCTCAATCCTAAGTTTAATTATTTTATTCCCGACATCTTGTACGAAGCAAGAAAAAATGCCGGATACCACATTCATGGAAGAACTATTACTGAAAAATCCGGATAGCCTGGCTTTTATCCTCGAAGAAAAGATCAATCCAAACTCCTTATCCGGCGAAGATAGCATGAATTATATCTGGTGGCTTGCCAAAACACATGAAAGACAGAACAGAAGCCTTATCAAGATGTTTATGTATAAAAAATTTATGGCACAGTTCCAAGCCAACAATGCTTACAATAATTTATGGGGCGAAACACTATATGGCGGGGAGAATACACAACAGATAACTATAATGTATAATCAAGGGAAATTTGTAGTGGGTGCCGGTATTATATCCCCGTTTTCCGGAAACTATAAGCGCAGGACGGAGAACATGAATACCTATTCACCCTATGAATCATATGGCTATATAAATAACCTCTCCCGAATGGTAATGATCAATTTCTCCTGTCACTTCGATTTCGGACGGAAAGCCAAAACTGAAAACAAGCGGATGAATAATACCGACAGCGATACCGGAATTATACAGGTAAATTGAAAAAATAGGGACTGAGTCCCTATTTCACATTAAATGCAATTCTTAATTCATCGATCTCCTTGTCGCCCATGGGTTGTAAAGAACCGATCGAAGAGGCCATCACCAGTGAGTTAGCAGAGAATTCGGCCACTTCCAGATAATCAAACGTATTTAGCAGCTTATCTCCTGTAACAAAAACACTGTCATTCTCTACCAGAATCACACGGTTGTGATTGAACATTTTTGCCACACTGTCCACATCATTATAGATGAGTCCAAAAGGTATGGAGGGGACATCCTGAAGGAAGATCCAACTTTCGGGAATGGTGCGTACATCAAATTTGGATCCGCTCACAGCATGTGCCATCAGGTTCACCGACTGAGTGCAGATGATGGAGTTGATATGTGGGTTTAGCTGATAGATACGTTGATGCAAGGCAACCGACCGGCTGGGTATTTTCCCTGCTTCGGCCATACCGTTCTTTATCTGAACAATATCACCCGGCACAATATCCCATCGGGCCACATTGCTGGGTGTGATGAGAAAATCATTGCCTTTCCATCGTACCGATACCGTTCCATAAGTCGATATCATCAACCCCTGATCACAGGCCCGACGGATAATATTCACCATTTCAGTACGGATTGCCCGCTCATCGGAAGGATGGTCAATATCCATAAAATGAGAAATATTGGTCGGCAGGTGGTTTACATATTGCGAGACCTGTTCATCAGTCAAATAATTCACCTGTCCCAGTCTCTTGGCATTCACGATGGTACGGCAGCAGAATTCCAGCGTTTCAAACCGTTGATAGGCATCCATCATATCAGTTCCACCCAACACTACACCATGGTTCTCCATGATCACCGCCTTATAACGACTGTCTTTAAACTCAAATGCAATCTTCTCACCCAGATCCTCACTACCGGGTGTACCATAAGGTGCAAAACCGATATCGCCACAAATATTATGTGCCTGCGGGACGATCTTGGTATCGGGCACAATACCGGCAATACTGAAAGCGACCAGTGCCGGCGGATGTGCATGAATAATAGCCGTGATCTCCGGCCTGGCTTCATAGATAGCCTTATGGAAAGGGAGTTCCGACGAGGGTTTATGAAGTCCGATAACGGTTCCGTCCCTTTTCACCTGCATAATATCTTTTGTAGTAAGCGACCCTTTGTCTACTCCAGAAGGGGTAATCCAGATATCGCCATTCTTATCCCTGATGGAGATATTTCCTCCCGAAGTAGTGGTCATTCCCCTACTATATATTCTTCCGATGATCACATTGATCTGTTCCACCGGATGCATCAAATTTACATCTAATTGTTTCATTGTCTTATAGAATAAAGAATAAAGAGTAAAGAATAAAGACTTTAGAACCAAGACTGTTAGAACCAAGATTCAAGACTTTTAAATTAAAAATTAAGAATAAAAAATTAAAAACTTTTCTTTGTCCGAAACATATATCGTGCGAAGCGCACTATCTGTATTTCTCCAGTAGATAAGTCTCCGCTTCCACACTCCACAGTCCGTTATGACGACTACAAATAACAGCCAGTTCCCTGAAAAGTTCGTTGGTTTCACCCAGCTTTTCAAAATCGGATATCGGAGTGAGTGGCATATCGATATGTGTATAAATTAATTTCTTTCCTCCGGGGATATTGGGCAGGTTATTCGTCGCATCGGCTACCGCATTGAGTCCCCCGATATGGGTAATCAGTCCGGCGGGATCAAGTCCTTTACCCATGATATCGAGCGCTTCCACCATATCATCGTTATTGCCTCCACTGGTACCGACAATATGCGTGTAAGCATAATGCACATTGTAGAAATTGAATGTGGCGCTGAAATTGGGGTCGCTGGGACCGGCAAAGAAATTCAGGCACCCGTCGAAAGCTAGGATAGCATCTCCCTGCTCCACCACTGGCCTTACCGGTGCGAAGACTAACACATCATCATACCCCGTATCACCTGTAATTGCTTTCAACTCCTTCACAGGATCATCTACCGTCCCTGTATTGATATAACGGAGGTTAATTCCCCGAGAAGCGGCAAAATCAACGGTATAGATAGAGGCGGCCCTGTCCAGTCGTGCCTGGTCCACATCGGTCACCACCAGAAGTGATGGTTTTCTATCCTCACGATGGAGCACGTAGTTGATCGCAGCCAATCCCATCGGGCCCACGCCCGCAAGAATCGCCATCTTTCCTCCATCCACAATCTCCATCTTGTGCTTGTAACTGCCGGGGGTAGTATGATAGTTGGCATGCATAGCGCCGATCACACAGGAGAGCGGTTCAGCCAGCGACGCAGGATAGTATCCCTCTCCGGTAAACTTCAACAAGCAATCCTGTGCCATCACTTCATTGGGAATAACCACATAGGTGGCATCTCCGCCGATATATTTGTAACTGTAACCGGGAGCGCTCAGGATACCCACGGGACCATTTTCGTAATAGAGCGCCGGCTGAATGGAAAACTTATCCCCCGCTTTGAATTTATGCGCCCATTTGGAACCCACTTCCAGCAGTTCACCGGCGAACTCATGACCGATGACAATAGGATTCTCCGCCACGTCATCGGGGATACGCTTATGGTCTGTCCCCTGCGAAGAAGCCTTATAGGACGACATACACAACGAATCGGTCACCACTTTGGCCAGGATTTCATCCTCCTTGATGGGCGGCAAATCAAATTCCTCCAGACGCAAGTCCTTTTTGCCGTACAATCTCACTGCTCTCGTTTTCATTATTTCTTTTTTAGAGTCAAGAACCAAGAGTCAAGATAAAAGATTCAGGAATCAAGAACCAAGACGATGGATAGTCCATGACTAATTTATATTACAAAGTGTCTTTAAAACCATTTATCATACGCTGCAATTCTGATAGTTTTTGTTGAAATTGTTCGTATGTTTCAGTTTCAATATAGGATAATTTAAAAGATATCAATAATTCTGTCTCTAATTCATAAGCGGATCCCAGTGATATTTCAAGAAATCGAGCAAAGTCTTTATTACTTGATTTCGTTGAACCTTCGGCAATATTAGTTGGTATGGACATTGCCGCTCTCTGCATTTGAGCAACCAATCCGAAACGTTCAATCTGAGGAAACGTATTTACAAGCCGATATATATCAGCAACAAATTCTACGGATCTATTCCAAATGTCTAATTTTTTAAAATTATGCATCTCAACCAGTCTTATATCTTTTGTCTTGGCTCTTGAATCTTGGCTCTTTTGTCTAAGAAAGCATCACCTGTCCTCCGGTGATCGGCAAGGCCTGCCCCGTCTCACCACACTGGTCCATCAGGTAAAGCACGCCCCTGGTCACATCTTCGGGCGTGCACCCTTTTCCCATTGGGACTTTAGATAAATAAAACGCTTTCACATCTTCAATAGTTTTTGCTCCCGGTACCTTACCTGCTTTCAGGTATTGCACGAACAATCCGTTGTCGGGATCGCTCCAGAGAGGTCCTTCGTAGAAGTTCCCGGGACAGATAGAATTGACTTTGATACGGTATGGCGCCAATTCCAACGCAAAGGACTGGGTAAGCCCGATTCCTCCGAACTTTCCACCGGCATAGGCGAAATTGGCTTTGCTGCCTTGCAGCCCCGACTTGGAATTGATCTGAATAATATCAGCATAATAATCTGCACGAGCATATTTGGTCTGCAATTTCATGACCTTAGTGACCATTTTCGTACAATAGAAATAGGCATTGTAATTTATTTTGGTAACGAAATCAAAATTCTCTGGCGTCATATCGTCCAAACCTCCTGCACGAAGTACCCCGGCGTTGCTGATAAAACAATCGATTGCCCCGAATTGACAAATTGTTTCGTGGATAAGATTCTCCAAACTTGCCATGTCAGTCACATTGGTCTTCACGAAAAAAGCTCTGTTACTTTTCGCGATACGGTTGAATTCTTCGGCTGTGGCACTGCCTGCATCCTCATTCAGGTCGGCAATCACGATATTGGCTCCCTCCTGTAGGAGGCATCGCCCGATCCCTTCACCGAAACCCTGGGCAGCACCGGTAATCACGATGGTTTTATTCTCCGCACGTCCCCGGGATGTCCCTCCTGCCACACTGCGGCGGTAGTTTTCCACCTCCCAGTTGTCGATAAAGTCTATCTGCTCCTGCGTCATCGGGTGCGGCCCTCCGAATGAATGGGCGAGATAAGCGACCTTCATCGCGTCTTCGAACACATCCAGGATGATGTCGCATTGCCCGGCATTATCGCCTACGGCCACCAGCCCGATTCCTTTTATCAATATCACTTTAGGTTGATAACCTAATTTCTCTATAAAGGCAGGAATCACTTTCTGAGCTTCCCCCAACACCGCTTCAGGTGTTTCACCGTTCAGGAAAATAGTTTTCGATTTACAATAGACAATGGCATCCGGCGTAAACGGTTTAGCAATATCTATCTGTTTCCCGGGGCTGTCGTAATAATATTTGATCAGTTCGTTTTTCCTCACCTTCAATGTTTTCAACCCTTGGGCCGACAACATCATCCTTAGCGCAGGAAGAATCTCTTCGGTGCACCGGCAGGTATCTCTTTCTCCGGTAGGTGACGGTGGTGAAACAGACTGTTCCAGTTTTTGAAAGATTTCGGAATAAATCTTTTGTATTTCTGCGATGGTAGGTGCAGCGACAAAAATACCATGGTTCTGCAACCAGATTACCTGAGGTTCCTCGTTATATGCTGCCCGGTACTTTTTGATCCGCTCATATACCTTTTTGAACAACACATAGCCCGGGTCGGTATATTCTATATACAATGCTTTTTCTCCGAAAAGCCGTTTCAATTCTGATTCCGCATTTTGCGCGCACATCAATCCGTTCACTACCGTCGGGTGCAGGTGCACCACAAAAGGATAATTGATCACATTGTGCATCGATGTCTCCACCGAAGGGCGTCTCCCTTTAGTGAGGGTTGCCCCGGCCAGGTCATTCTTTACCTGCTCCTCCCGCTCTGTCGAATCCGGGCTATACGCTTTCTCCGACATTGGGTCGAGTTTACTTCTGTCGAGTACGGCAAAACCCTCTTCGGTTATGGTCGCCAATGCAGCGCCGCTGGCCTTCACCCAAATCTTTTCCTTGTTCTTGTAAGATGTATTACCTCCACCGGCAATTACAAAACGACTGTCCTGCCCGTAAAACCGCGATATATAAATTAAATCGCGTATTCCGAAAATATCATTTTCAGGCAGAAAAGTTTGAGACTCTTGTTCCATCTTTATCCTGTTTTTTATTCGTTCCGATCTGATAAATTATAAACAATGATTTTTTGGAAGAGTACATCTCCCAATATCTCCAATTCATGCCGTTTTGAGCGGTCGACATCCCCGTTTAGACCTATGTACCCGATCAATCTCTGTTTTAGCAAATGCTGATGCGCCATAATGACACAGGCCCCATTATAGTTAATTTCCATAAGCTTATCAGTCAAAGGTACACCACCCCTTGCAAACAGTTCAATAGGCTCCATGGCGGGCGTGTTGTGTTCACTGCCGAAAGTCACCACAAAGCCCTGTTCATAGAGATAGGTGGCATATTTCTCCAAAAGATGCACATCATTACGGGTAGTAATAAATTCCACCGAATGGAACCCCCGTTCGGTTAGTTGTTTAGCCACCCGTTCCAGGTCATTTTCAAAATCGGTATAATTCCCGTTCGCATCGTCCGCGAGGAAGGGATAAGTAGGAATACCACCGGCGGCAATGATGATTTCCTGCACAGTTTCCATCGGCAGGAAAGCGGAAGCCTCTTCCGGAACGAATGCCGCACCACCCGCTTTCAACAGGTTGGCACGGATTTCATTCTCTATGCCGGCAAGGTTATCCAACGACGATTTCAATACCTTTCCGTCAAAGATTTTTTCAAATAATTCCCTTATCCGCGATTCGTCATTGCTACAGGCCTCATACACACTTATGCGCAACGCTTTTGCCAGGTGGCGCTCACGAATCAACCCTTTTGTCAATTCATTCGCTATCCGGTTAAAGTCAAGTGCAAAGCCACATTTTTTCTGCAGAAGCAATTCGTTCAGCTTTCCACACATTGCCTCCACCTGTCGATTGGCCTCATTCCTCACATTGGACAATAGGGTTGCGTAAGGCTCCTCCAACCGGAAAGGATAAGACAATCCCTTTCCGCTCAGATATGTACGTCCGGGATTGGCAGGATCATTCACTCGCAATCCCGCTTTCTGGTCTTCCTCATTTAGGCTGATAAACTCGATACCGAAAAGCGGATAGAGTCTCCTCCTGGCACAACCATCAGCCCACTCCTGGTATCCCTCGGTAGTATAAAAATCATTTATACCCACCACTTTCACCTCCTCGGCAACCGCCCTGTCTAATGCGTCATTCACATCGGAAAACGCACTGAACGAGTAAGGCGTATGCATATGTGCGTTCACTTTCACACAATTATCCAATTGACTCATCTTCAAATCATTTTCACCCTTCCACTTTTCCACTTTTCCACATCAACTAAACTCCTTTCTTCGCTCTCCTGATCAACTCCCCGTCGGTAAAGTTCTGGCCGGGAATATAATCTTTGAGCGGTTGGATACGTTCGTTGACCATGTCCAGGAACCAGCCTGGCTGTGGGAAGAACGACTCTTCCAATTCGTGTGCCGGAGTGATCCAGTTGCGTGAACCCAGCACACAGACGGGTGCATCGAGATAATCAAATGCGAGTTGACCGATATTGGCGGCGAGGTCGTTCAAGAAAGAACCACGCGCGGTGGCATCACCGGCCACAATGATTTTTCCGGTTTTCTTCACCGACTCCAGTACCTTTTCATAATTGAATGGCACTAACGAACGGGCATCGATCACCTCTGCACTCATGCCGTATTTATCTTCCAACTCTTTCGCAGCTTTTAAAGCGGGATAGAGCGTATGACCGATGGTCAGGAATGTAATATCCCTACCCTCTTTCTTCACATCCGGCTCACCGATAGGTATCTCGTAGTAACCGGCGGGAACACCTCCTTCATGGAACTGTTCTCCTATATCATAAATACGTTGGCTTTCAAAGAAGATAACCGGGTCGGTACCCTGCAAAGCGGCATTCATTAATCCCTTGGCATCATAAGGTGTCACCGGGAAACACACTTTCAGGCCGGGGATATGAGCTACAAGCGACGTCCAGTCCTGCGAATGCTGAGCTCCATATTTCGATCCTACCGATACACGGACCACCATCGGCATTTTCAACACGTTACCGCTCATGGCCTGCCATTTGGGTAACTGGTTAAAAATCTCGTCACCGGCACGGCCAATAAAGTCGCAATACATGATCTCGGGGATCACACGACCGCCACACATGGCGTAACCGATAGCTGTTCCCACGATGGATGCCTCCGCGATCGGCGAATTGAACAGACGGTGATAGGGCAACGATTCGGTTAGCCCTCCATAGACGGCAAACGCACCGCCCCAATCACGGTTCTCTTCACCGTAAGCGATCAGGGAAGCATCTTTATAGAAACGGTCGATGATCGCTTCGAAAAGTCCATCCCGCAGGTGGAACTGCTTCATCTTGCTGAAAGGCTTACCTTCGATATCAAAAGCAAAGCGCTCTTTATTCGCGATTTTTTTCACCCTCGGATTTTCTTCCAACGGCATCAGCACTTCCGGCTTTTCGTTGGAGAAACTGTCCACGGAACCATCAGAGAACATCATATCTCCAATAATATCCGGATTTTCCATTCTGGGCGAGATTTCGTCATCGATCGCCTTGAGAAACATTTCATTGACCAGCGCACGTATATCGTCGGAGATCAAGTCGAGGTCGGCTTGGGTAGTTACTCCTGCTTCAAGCAACTGTTCGCCATAACTGCGGATACAATCCTGTGATTCCCATGCTTCCACCTCTTCCTTGGAACGGTACGACGATGCATCGGAAGGCGAGTGCCCACTGTAACGGTACGTCAATACATCCAGCAATACCGGGCCTCTCTTCTCTTCAATGATTTTACGTTTACGTTTATAGGCATCGATCACAGCCAACGGATTGTAACCATCCACCCGTTCTGCATGCATTTGGTCGGGGTTCACGCCGGCACCGATACGTGCGGCAATACCGTAGCCCATCGTCTCGCCACAGGTCTGGCCTCCCATACCGTACTGGTTGTTCATTATATTGATGATCACGGGAAGACCACCCTTCATGTCACCTTCCCAGAGTTGCGTAAACTGGTCCATCGAAGCAAAAGTGAGCCCTTCCCACACCGGGCCGCACGCCATGGAGGCATCACCGATATTGGCCACGACAAGCCCCGGTTTACGGTTCACTTTCTTGTACAAAGAGGCACCCACAGCTATATCTCCCGATCCGCCGACGATGGCGTTGTTGGGATAAACGCCGAACGGGGTGAAGAAGGCATGCATCGATCCACCCAATCCCTTATTGAAGCCGGTCTTACGGGCAAAAATCTCGGCCAATGTACCATATACCAGAAATCTTCTTGCCAGTTCCTTGACCGATCCCTCAAAATCTTTTTTCACGATCTTATAGATCACACCATCAAAAAAGTTTTCCATAATGGCGATAAGCTGCTGGTCATCCAACTGATGGATGGCCGACATCCCCTTGGCTAGGATTTCGCCGTGCGAACGATGGCTTCCGAAAATAAAATCGTCCACCGTCAGTGTCCAGGCCATACCCACGGCCGACGATTCCTGCCCGATAGATAAGTGCGCAGGACCGGGATGGTTATAGGGTATACCGTTGTATTCACCTTGCGTCTTGATCAGATTCAGCATGGTTTCAAATTCCCGGATCAATACCATATCATGGTAAATCGCCTTGAATTCCTCCGTGGTAAAATTCTCTTTTTCTTCTTGCAATGTTTTCCGGTACTGGTTGACAGGTATCGGTTGAAACTCCACAAACCCGGGTTTGCGCGCTTCGGTGGGATCTATAAGTTGTACTTTGGGCATTTTATTTTGATTTATTGATTTGCTAATTTATTGATTTGATGATTATGAAATTTAGAAGTGAAGGAGTTTTACAATTCATTGTCAATTATCCATTGTCTATTGTCAATTAACAAAGTCTCTATTCTTTTCCACCTTTCCACTTAGGCACCTAACCACTTAGGCACTTTACAAGAAGACAGTTTCCTTAATAATTTCACTGACGGTGGGATGCGGAAAAACGACCTCCTGCATCTCTTTCAGCGTCATTTCCTGCTCAATAGCGATACAGGCGCCATAAATGATTTCGCTAACGGGATTACCCAGCATATGCACACCAATCACCTCGCCATGCTTTTCGCCGACCAGCACTTTACAGAGTCCGCTTCCACCTTCATTTTCGGCAACAAACCGCCCGGCATAAGCCATGGGCAATTTTGCCACCTTATAAGCAATATTTTTGGCTTTGGCCGACTCTTCGGTCTCTCCAACACCGGCCACTTCTGGATTGGTATATACTACTCCCGGAATAGCATTGTAACGCATGATATCGGGTCTACCGGTAAGGTTATTGACTACAACCTCACCCTCACGGCTTGCCGTATGGGCCAGCAATGAAAAGCCGGTCACATCACCTGCGGCATACACACCGGGAACATTGGTACGCATCTTTTCGTCCACCTTGATGCCTCCCCGTGCCAACTCGACACCCAGGTTCTCCAGGCCGAAGCCTTGCGTAACGGGACGGCGACCCACACTTAGCAATATCTTTTCACCTTCTATCATTTCCGTCTTTCCATCTTTCTCAAAAATGACCTTGTTACCCTCAACCTGCGTCACTTTCGCGTTCAGATGGAAGGTAATACCTTTCTTTGTATAGATTTCACGAAGCATGGCAGAGATTTCGAAGTCGAGTCCTCCAAGGATTTCAGGAAGCATTTCCACTACAGCAACTTTGGAGCCCAAGCTATTGTAAAAACTGGCAAACTCCATTCCTATTACACCGCCGCCGATGACGACGAGTGATTCGGGACGTTCGGTCAACTCCAGTATCTCACGGTTGGTAACAACCACCTCTCCTGCTTCCTGCAGCCCGGGTATGGGCGGGACGGATGCTTCCGATCCTGTACAGATAAGGAGATTCTTACCCATATATTTTTCACCGTTGCCGGTTATCTCGATCCCTTCCGATGAACGCCCGTTGATATAGGCTTCACCTTTTATCACTGTCACTTTATTGGCTTTCATCTTGCCTTCCACCCCGAGTACAAGCTTACGTACCACTTTCTTTTTACGGGACACCATTTTTCCGTAATCAAAACGGATATTATCCCCAAAAACACCGTAGAGGTCTCCGTGCAGCGCATTTTCATAAGTCTTGGCACTGTAAAGCAATGTCTTGGTGGGAATACATCCTTCATTCAGGCATACTCCTCCCATTGCTTTTTTCTCGAACAGCGCCACATTCAGCCCCTTATGCCCGGCCCGTTCAGCCGCCACATACCCGGCGGGACCTCCACCGATAATCAGTAAATCGTACATAATATTTTATGAATAGAGCCAAGAAGCAAGAATCAAGAACCAAGACTTTGGATTCGAGAAATAGTTCCTTGACAGGATTATTATTAAAACATTTCAAAAATCATTTACAATATAACAACTAAACGCCCTATAGTTCATTAAACAACGTATCTTATGTCTTGAATCTTAACTCTTGATTCTTATACATCCCATACCAGATTTTCAATCTCTATCGCAATCTGCTTCAGGAAACGGGTAGCTTCCCCTCCGTCTAATGAACGGTGGTCGTAAGTCAGGCTCAAACCGATAAAGGGTACAAAAGCATACACGCCGTCGCCAATATCTTTGGGGCGCGGCACGATGGTATTCACACCAAGTATAGCCGACTGGGGCAGGTTAATGACCGGCGTAAACATCTCCACGCCATAATTGCCCAGATTCGATACAGTAAACGTACCGGCCTCCGGGGAGAGGATATCCGGGTTCACACTACCATTCCTGCAGGCCGAGGCAATTTCCTTAAACTGCCGCGCCAAACCGGTAATAGATAGGTCATCGGCATTGCGTACGACCGGCACCATCAACCCCCTATCGGTATCCACCGCCAGACCAAGATGTATCTTATTAAAATAACGGATGTTGTCACCCAAAAAATGGGTATTGACATTGGGGAATTTCTTCAGCGCCTTGATAACAGAGAAGCAGACCATATCATTCAGCGTGATATTGGTATCAAGCTTTCCTTCTTCCAACATCGCTTTCGCTTTTTTTCTAAGCTCCAGTATTCTCCTGGCATCTGCTCCCAAGTGGTGGGTAAGTTGCGCTGAATTCTGCAGGGAAGCGTGCATCGAACGGGCGATGATCTTGCGCATATTGGAAATTTTCCGGTCTTCATAATCCTTGCCGTAAATAGTATTCACGGGGACGGATAAGTCGGAAGCCCTGGCCGTGCCTGCAAGTCCCGTTCCGGACGACTGCGGCAGCATGCCCTCTTCGGCTGCCAATTTCTTTGCCAGCGGTGTCATCTTCGGACGATCTTGTAAGACCGCCTCTATATCTTTTTCTATGATACGTCCTTTTGGTCCGCTTCCGGAAAGAGCGGAGGTGTCGACAGCATTTTTCCCTGCCAGTTTCCGGGCACGCGGGGAAACAGGGTTTACGCCGGATTGTACATTTTGCGAAGCAGGACTTTCTCCCTGTCCCGGCACTTCACCGATTAACGGGGTGGTTGCCGCGGAGTCCGCAATACCTCCTGTGGAAAGACCGGCACTACCCGGTGCAATGGTCTCCTTCGACGTTTCTTGCGGCGCTTCACGCCCGGCCAGCAACGGAGAGATATCTTCTCCGGGTTCGCCGATGATCATCATATTTTCCAATACGGGTACTTCATCGCCTTCACCGTAAAAGCATTCAAGCACTACCCCTTCCGAAGGAGCTTCTTCTTCAAACGAAGCTTTATCCGTCTCATAGGAAAAGAGAACGTCTCCCTTTTGCACGGTATCCCCTTTTTTCTTTTTCAATTCGGTTATGATACAACTCTCTACTGATTGCCCCTGTTTGGGCATGATTACTACAACTGCCATTTATGCATGATTTAAGTATGCTACATATAATTTTGACTACCGTCAACTGTGCTGAACTATGCTGACACAAAGATATCATTATCTATGATAGAATCCAAAGATAAATACCATTAAATTGGCATTTAATATTTTCGAATCTCCAAAGGTCATTTTATTTAATTCATTCAATTTAAGCGACACAGAAAATATTGGCAAATATACAATGTTTGATTTCTCTGTCAATTCAATAATTGATCTTTCATATACTGTTTTTGACATAAACATTATTTTAACTATAATTCATACGATCAATATATTTTTTATCATAATGTAATTTATTAATACGGATACTACTTTTCTTTAATATTATTTCTCGTCTGTTCCAAGAATATAACCTATACCTGTAAAGTATATTTTGATGTTTTCAATTCTTCTCTAAGGAAAACGAATAGGGGAAATCTGTTTTACGGGTTCCTCTTCGCTTATCGGGCCTGTCTGACATTTCAAAATCAAGAGTTGCCCCTTTCATCAGGTCATTATGATTCAGATAATTTTTTGAATAGGGCACTCCGTTGAACTTCATGCTCTTGACATAGCAATTTTCATCGTTGTTTTCAGGCGCATTGATGATCACTTTATTTCCATTTTCGAGACGGATAGTTGCTTTTTTAAACAAGGGGGCACCCAGCACATATTCATCACTACCCGGACATACCGGATAAAAACCAAGCGCGCTGAACACATACCAGGCTGATGTTTGTCCGTTGTCTTCATCGCCACAGTAGCCATCGGGAGTAGGCAGGTAAAAACGGTTCATCACTTCACGAATTCGGAATTGGGCTTTCCACGGTTCACCGGAATAGTTATACAAGTAAAGCATATGTTGGATGGGTTGATTTCCATGGGCATAGTTCCCCATATTCATGACCTGCATTTCGCGTATCTCATGGATCACAAACCCGTAATAGCTTTCGTCGAACAGCGGTGGGACAGTGAACACAGAGTCGAGCATATTGTTAAACTTTTTCTCACCTCCCATCAGGTCGATCAACCCCTGCACATCGTGGAAGACAGACCATGTATAATGCCAACTGTTCCCTTCCGTAAAAGCATCCCCCCATTTCAATGGGTTGAACGGGGACTGGAAAGATCCGTCCTTATTCCGTCCACGCATCAGACTTGTCTCCTTATCAAACAAATTCCTGTAATTCCTACTCCGTTTCGCGAAGAGATCTATTTCCGAAACAGGCCGGTTCAGCTTTTTCCCCAACTGATAGATACACCAGTCGTTATACGCGTATTCCAATGTGCGGGCTGCATTCTCGTTAATCCCCACATCATAGGGAATATACCCCAATTCATTATAGTACTCATGTCCTAAACGTCCGACGGAACGCACGGCAGGATGCGCGTTATTGGCTCCGTGCACTAATGCCTTCCAGAGTATATCAATATCATATCCGGTGATTCCTTTCAGATAAGCGTCAGCCACTACCGAAGCGGAATTATTGCCCACCATGCAATCCCGATGCCCGGGGCTTGCCCATTCGGGCAGAAAACCACTCTCGAGGTAAGTATTCACCAATCCCTCCTGCATCTTGCTGTTCATTGAGGGAAATACCATATTCAGGAAAGGGAACAAACACCGGAAAGTATCCCAGAACCCGGTATCGGTAAACATATATCCCGGCAGCACTTTCCCGTTATAGGGGCTGTAATGTATTATCCTGCTCTGCGCATCAATCTCGTACAACTTACGGGGAAAAAGCAGGGAACGGTAGAGACACGAATAAAAAGTACGCGTTTGATCCACGGTTCCTCCTTCCACGATAATTGCACCCAACACTTCATTCCATGCTGCTTTGGCTTTCTCTTTCACCTGGTCAAAATCATCGTCGCCCAATTCGTTCAGGTTCAATTCGGCTTGTTCGATACTGATAAAAGAGGATGCTACGCGTGCATGTATTTTCTCTCCTCTCTTTGTTTTGAACCCGATAACGGCTCCCGAATGGTGCTCCTGCGCTTCCAGTTGATCCGGCTTGAGTTTCCACTCGTCCGATTCCATCCCCTTATTACTGAATACCGCCTTGTATGTGAATGGTTTGTCGAAAACAATCACAAAATAGTTTTTGAAGTTTTCGGATACACCTCCTGAATTTTTTGTTGTATAACCAATAACTTTATTTTCATCGGGAATAATTTTGATATATGAACCGTTATCAAAGGCGTCAACGGTTACATAGGAATAATCGTTCTCAGGAAATGTAAACCGGAAAATAGCCGCCCTTTCAGTGGGTGATATTTCGGCGACAACATCGTGTTCCGCCAGGTAAACACTGTAATAGTAAGGCTTCGCCACTTCTGCCTTGTGAGAGAACCAACTCGCACGTTCTTCCTCTTTGAATATCGCTTTTCCGGTTACCGGCATAATGGAAAATTGGCCGTAATCTCCGATCCACGGACTGGGCTGATGGATTTGCCTGAATCCGTTGATCTTGTCGGCATCGTAGGTATATACCCATCCGTCACCCATTTTCCCGGTTTGCGGTGTCCAGAAATTCATGCCCCAGGGAACGGCAATGGCCGGATATACGTTACCGTTGGACAATGAATGCTTTGACTGTGTTCCCATTAAAGGATTGACCCATTCTACCGGATCGTTCATATTTTCCGCCTTTGCAAATAAGCTCAGGTAAAACAGGGAGATGAATAATAATAATTTTATTTTCATAAGATTATATTTTAGAACCAAGAGACAAGAATCAAGACACAAGACGATTTAATCATTCGTCTGGTTATTTATCTTTTATCATGATTGTTTCCGACAATATTTAATAACGGGAATAAGCATAAAAAGACAAATAGACAACATAGACTAAACACGCTAACAGCAGGATCATCCCGGTCATCAGACCAAATGCATCGTTAAGGATGCCTATCACAGGCGGTATAATCGCCCCGCCGCATACGCTCATAATCATCAGCCCCGATATCTCATTCGCCCGTTGGGGAAGGTAACGCAGACCGGTTGCGAAAATCAGGGGGAAGAGCGAAGCGCTGAACAACCCTATTAAGAAAACAGCTATTTGCCCCGTTACCGGAGAAGGCATGAAAAACAACAGCGCAAAAGAGAGAACGGCAAGAGCAGTACAATAAACAAACATCTTATTGCTGGAAATCCAGTTAAGAACAATGGCGCTGAGAAAACGACCGATCATTAATGCGGCAAAATAAATACTGATCCCAATGCTCGCTTCTTCCTGGGAAACAGCGAACTGAGTTTTCATATAGTTCACAATGTTCGTATTCATTCCCACATCGAAACCGACCATCAGGAAAGTCCCCAGCACCAGTAAAGCGACCTTTTTATCGGCTAATAACTTCAAAGCGCCGGATATGCTCGCGCTTTTGGCATCTTTAGTCTCTTCGATCTTTGTCGAGGAGAGCCATAGCACGGACACAACAGAAATAGCCAGATATACCCAATAAATATAGGTCCAATTTCCGAACTGAACGGCACAAAATGCAGCTATAACAGGTCCGAGTGTCCCGGCTATAGCTTTGACAAATTGCGACAGGGTGAGATTACGGGAAAGCTTGTCTGCCGACGACACATCCTGCATTAACGGGTTGGCAGAAACCTGTATGATGGTATTCCCGATTCCCAGAAAAATGAATGAACAAAGCATACTATAATACGAATACCAGACTAACGGAATAAGCATCCCTATTCCCGTAAGAATGATCCCAAGGTTGACCGTATTTTTCTTTCCCCGTTTATCCTGAAAAACACCTACGGGAATAGATAGGATGGCAAACCAGACGAATATCATCATGGTCAGCATCTGAGTCAGGGTATCGCTCAATTGAAATTCCAGCTTGATATAACCGGTTGCCACACCCACAATATCGACAAAGCCCATTACATAAAAGGCAAAAAAAACGGGGAGTATCTTATGGATTGAAGTTTTTTTACTCATATTCGTTTGTTTCATTGATTTGGTTTAAAAACTGTGTTGCTTCAGACGCTGTAAATCCGCATATTTTCTCAAAAACATACAAAGTACCGCACTCTTTCAATCTCTCTTGAAATTCCATATCCGCGGGATACATACTACCGTCGATGCCGGTTGCTTTGAAATGTAAAGCCGAAGCCAAAACCTTCAATATCATATTGTACGGCAATCCGTTTTTATACGCAGACATCAACGGAGTGATAATCCTGTCATCGAATGATAATTTGCGATGTAAATCGCATCCGACCCGAAACACAGTATCACCCAGGATACGATTCGAAAAGCGTTGAATCAGGTCATTGATATGTTCCTGCAGATGTTCGGTTGAAAAAACATCCGGGTATTCATATTGCAGTGCAGTGGCACTCTGCTGCATTGCTTCCCTCACAAAAGCCCTTATCTTTTCATCTTCAAGCACCTCCCATAAAAAATTCAATTCGGGATGATGTTCGTAGCCAAGATATGCAACCGCAGCATGTCCGAAATTGTGAATAAATAATTTACGGTCCACCCAGGCTTTCATGTTCTCCTTGGCTTCCATTCCGGTGATAATGGGTATAGGATTTTTAAATGCCTCCTTATTTACGATCAGTGTGTTATAAGCCTCTGCCCATACGGACAGGATATCATTATCCTGCCGGTTGACGGCAAACGGCACCATCTTTCCGATACTTGTCTCAACAAACCCGACGCATTGGTCTAAAGGATAACTTTCCGGTAGAACATCCGTCAATTCATCATGAAGAAACAAATCCGCGTTCCGCATGTTTTCCGCCAGAATGATATCTATCGCTCGACCGGGAAATACTTTTTCGCGTTCCACTAGCCCGCGTGAGAGTGAAGGAACAATATGTTTCAGCCCGTTCTTTCCGACGGATACGGCAAGGATATCGGCAGAGACAATCTCACCGGCAACCTCTTCCACATCCCTACCCTGTACGCCCCGCACATTTTCGACAACAATGGTTTCCGGATCCGTATCACAGATAAAAACCCTGTAAGAATGCTTCTGATTTAAAGCGTCAATGACCCGTTGGTCGATATCAATAAAAACGACTTCGTATCCGGAACGACCGAATAATTGCCCTATAAATGAACGCCCAATTTTCCCGGCACCGAATAAAACCAGTTTTTTCAATTTGGATGCCATCTTTTATTTCCCGTACTCATTACATAGACAAAAACGTGCGGACTCGTCTTCAATGATCTCCGGATAGCGTCCGAGTGATTCATAGAAACGATTATCATTGCTGTCGTCATTCACGGTCGATACTTCACCTACAAGAGCCGGTCCTCTTTCCGCCCAGAAAGCGTGATATACATACGGCTCAAAACAGATGCTTTCACCCGGCGTTAAGCGAACAATATCGCCGGCATTAAACCTTTTTTTGATCCCGTCTATCAGTAAGAAAAAGCTATCATTCGTTTTTTCTTCCGTTTGCTTATCAGCTTTCCATAGTTGAATGCAAAGATCACCACCACCCCGGTTAATGATATCTTCCATCTTTTTCCAATGAAAATGCATGGGGGTAACCTGTTTTTCCCCGGCAATCATGATTTTTTCACAGTATGTCTTGTAGGGAACACGTGAAGGATATCCGTTACGAACCGTAAATAAAGTCAGACCTTCCTCGTTGAACCGTCCTTTACCGAAATCGGTAATATCCCAGCCCAATTGAGCAAGCCTTATTTCTCCATACTTTTCGCCTCTGTCCTTCCACTCCTCTGGAGTAAGATATGCCCATGAAGGTAATCTGAATGAATGCTGTTTAAAAAATTCAATCGCAAAGTCAATGGCATTGTTGATCTCACTTCGTTTCATAATATTTCTATTTAAATAATGAATGTGTTTTAATATATTCCAATAGTTCAGATAACGGAACTGCGCCCCCGGTACTATTTTCGCACAGGAGGTTGAATCGGGCGTTCGCATTGGCGAAACAGAGTATTTCGTGTAATGAAAGGCCTTCATGAATGGCAAACAATGCTCCGGCACAGAACGCATCGCCGGCGCCTACCGTACTTTTTATCTCGGATTGAGGAACCTTAAACGAGGAAACAAACAATTCCGTTCCATCTTTTTTCATAATATACCCCCCCTCAGGAAAATGAATGATGACCATTTGATTTATCCCTTGGCTGAACAGGTATTTCGCAGCCTTCGGCAGATTTTCCCGGCAGAGTTTATCTCCCTGCCTTAATTCAATATCAGTAAATGCCTCGGTTTCAATTTCATTGCAAATGAGATAATCCACATATGTAAGGCATGGGGTCACCACACTGCGAAAGCGTTCACCTTGCTCCGATACTACATCAACGGATGTTTCGTATCCCTTGGATTTCAGCATATGCAACACCTTTGCCCCAACGGTGCCATATTCTTCATCAAAAGAGTCCAATTTGTCCAATAACAGGAGGTAGCCTATATGAAATATTTTTGCGGATGATTCCATCTTTTCAAAATCGGGATAATCCAATAAGGCGTTTGCTCCGCGGTAATGAAAAAAAGTACGCACTCCGGTTGGGATTTCCGATATCACATCGGTAAAAGACGTGGTAACACCATTTCGTACCGACATATACCGGTTATCGATATCATATCGGGCAATTTCATCCATAATATATTTGCCGTCATCGTCGTTACCTACTATCCCCCCGGCCCATAAAGGTATGCCTGTTTGTAAACGTGCAAGATTAATGAGTACATTATGTGCACATCCGCCCGATGCCTTTTCGGCCACAAGTTTGATATTGGCTAAATTTCCTCTTTCCGGCCACACATCTATCATTTTAATGTGGTCGATGATCCAGTTTCCTGCTGAAATGATTCCGTTCCGTTGCATATTTCCGTTTTTGATATCTTATTTAATTATTGATTTATAGCTATTAAAAGAAGGAGGAGCGTCACTTTCCTTATTACCCCATTCCAAATTGGGTATATCGCCCATTTGTAATTCCAGTAAACCTCCTTTTACCAGGTCTTCATGGGTAAACCACGGTTTATTCCAATCTTTTCCATTTAAGGAAACACTGTGTATATATTTATTATGTTCGGAATTATTCGGGGCACAAATCATAAATTGTTTTCCATTGGGCAGATCAATTGTTATCCTGCTGAAAACAGGACTACTTATGTTGTAAACCGGAATACCCGCTGTTACGGGGAAGAAACCCATCATGGAAAAGACTACAAAGGACGACATCCCTCCTCCGTCTTCATCTCCGGGAATACCGAACAGGTTATCCGTAAACCAGGTATCCAGTAACATACGAATACGTTTCTGGGTTTTCCATGGAGCACCCAGATAATTATACAGGTAAGGAATATGTAATCCCGGTTCATTTCCCATGGCAAACTGTCCTACCAAACCCGATGCGTCCGGTTGTGTGTACCAGAACCTAAACTTAGGAAGGCCCAGTTCTTCACGAAACAATTGATCAAGTTTTGCTTCAGCCTGTTTCCGTCCTCCCATAAGGCCAAATAACCCATGCAGGTCGTGCTTGGCTGCCCAATTAAATATGTAGGCATTATTTTCGGTAAAATATTCCCGACCGGCAAAGCGGGGATCGAAAGGTTCAATCCACTCACCGTTTTTATCTTTGGGCCAGACAAAACCTTTTTCGACCCGAAACAGATTGCGATAATTCAATGAACGGTTTAAAAACAATTCACGGTCTTTGCCATAACCTGCATAACCGCCCATTTGTGCGATACACCAGTCACTATAACTGTTGTCGATCGTAACGGATACACTCTGCCGTTTTTCCCAACCCGCATCTACCTCTCTTACCGTTTCTTCTTCTCCGGGCCGCAGTCCGGGCATATATCCTTTTTCATTATAAAAAGAATCAAGCGATGTTGCGGGACCGTTATTCCAGGGTAAAAGAGTCGCTTCCAGGGAACCTTTTTTAATCCCTTCATACGCTTTGTTAAAATCGAAATTCCGCAATCCTTTTGCCCATGCATCAGTCATCCATATAGCGGCGTTGTTACCGGTCATTGCCGGCCAGTCACCGAAAACGACCGCGAAAGAAGGCATCCATCCGCTTTGCTCATACATGGTTACAAACGAACGGATCCTTTCCTGGGCCATTTCCGGATTAAGGATCATACATAACGGCTCTAATGCGATATAATTATCCCACAACCAGTTATCCACATAAAACGGTTTGTCGGATTGATGGATTTTGTGATCAAAAGCACTATAATACGCTCCATACTCATTGATATTGACCATACGTTCATAACTACGGTACAAGGCAGTATAAAAGACCCTTTTCTGCGCTTCCGTTCCGCCTTCCACATTTATTTGAGACAAAACCTTGTCCCATGCATTATAGGCAGCCTGTTTGACCTCATCAAAATTCCATCCGGGAATTTCATTATACAGATTTTGTTTTGCCTGTTCTACGCTGATATAAGAAATACCGTATTTAAAGCGCACGGTCTGCGCGTTTTGACCGATTTTCAATAATGCATGTTTCCTTTCGTTGTCTTTGTACCGGATATCCTCGATATCCACGTCCGTTTCAGCATATAAGTATGCTTTCATCCCCTGAAAGTGATCGGTTCCGGTAATCACTCTTTTGCCTACCTGCAATTCTCCTTCACCGTTGAGAATACCCAAACGAAAAAAATTCTGATCATTCTCCGCAAAAGTCACCTGAAAGATCGCACTCCGTGCCGCGGTGGTAAATTCAATCAGATCATTTTTCACTTCCGATGTTACCTGGTAATAATAGGGGGTGGTCTCTTCCGTTTCTATGGTGAACTTTTTATCCCATAAACCCGATTCACCGCTTACGGGTAAAAACTGAAAAACGTAAGTAATGCGGTGAGAAGCCACATTCAAAGGGAAATAGCGGATCTGGTCATCCAACTGATCCTTCTTCATCGGATAAGATCTTAACATGCAATTCGGCAACTGCACGGTAGGTCGCGTGGGTTCAAGTATAAGTCCTACGCCGCCGATCGTCGGGTCTACATACAACAAATTGGATTGCGCAAAAGCGATAGGCGAGATAAGAAACAGTCCTATTAAAATATAATTTCTAAGCATAACTCTTGAATATTAATCATTTATTCTATTTTTCAATCGCTTTTATGGCTGACCACAGCACTCCGGCTGTGCCGCGATATGCACCCGATTATAAACGATAAAACATATATTATTGTACCGGAATATTCCCATCTGCCGCATCCGGATTTTGTTTCAACCAGATACGGTATAATTCAAAAAAGGTCGGGGCATCCAACAATTCAATATTCGGATTGATTTTACCCAATTCATCCATTACTTCTACGTACCATCCGGGGGTTTTCAAAATGTTGCGGAACCAGTGAAATGGTATGGGACGATCTGCAACCCGTTGCGCGATCCGTAGTGCTCCTTCTTTCGGATTTTGCTGAATATCTTCGTCGGACCGTAATACAGGCATGTTGCCATGCAATAGCGTTAACGGCACTTTTTGCGGGACAATACCGTTCGGGCTGAACGAGGCGTAACAATCCAGCCCTTTTGAGGACAAACCCGGAGCATGTCCGTCAATCACAAAACCGGTTATACTTAATCCCCATTTATCATAGTACTTCTTACAATGTTCCGCCCAGACGTCCAATCCGCATGGCAACGCTGAAATATCGCGGGGTTCCTGTAACATCCCCGGCATTAAATATCCGGCTCCATTATCGGCAGCGGCAAAATAATCATTCCGGGTAGCGGTTTTACGAAAGTTGTGCATAACCATGGGAGCACGTCGGTCCAGCACAGGGCTTATTGACCACATCAAGGGTAGTTTTCCTCTGTCCGGATGATCCCATATCGTCGGTGTACGCTGGGTAATCCATGACGAAGCATCGTAATCGCCCACATAGAATATCATAAATTCCCGGTTTTTAAAATCTACTTTTCCGTCTTCCGTAAGGTAACCGCGTTTTTTCAATTCATCCTGCGTAACCCATTTTTGTTCGTATTTCTCTTCCAATGGAAAATGTTGCCAGAACGAAGCGTTTGCCAGTGCGCCGTAACCGATGGCATCGGCATCTTTGAATGCATTGTATGCACTGATAATGCGGCTGAACTCCCATTCGGTAGGCACATCGTCATGACTTCCTCCTGCATGCATGGTATATTTAAACGCCCATGCCGGAAATCCCCCGATATGACACATTTTTTTGCCTTTATTCAACCTGTAGGCTTCGGAAAGCAATTCTTTAAGAGTAGCTAAATCTGTTCCAACGGCTTGTTCCGGATCATCCGTCGCCGGTTCGTCACCCCAGGGCGATAGATCATAGAAAAATGCCCGTTTACTGACAAAGAAATCATGGTTTGTCAGAGTATGGTGATTGACAACAGTCGCCTGTGGGTTCTCCCTCCATTTCTGATCGATGTAATAAGCGCCGTATTCTGCATTGCACTGGTTCGTTTTCATGTAATGCTCAATAAACCAGATATAGGGATCGTTTTTGACGGAACCGGTTGATTTTCTGTTTGTACCGGGAATATCGCCCTGCCCGTTAAACAGGGATGTACCGTCTTCATGGATTAACCATACTTTCACAGGTAGTTTTGGACCATTGGCGACTAATCGGGCGTACAGACTACCCGGCGATTGATCGTAACGAACCGCTATCAGGTTCTCGATTCCGGCAACGGCCGAAGCGACATTGCTGGTGGCTGCTACATCAGAATCGTAGACGACCACTCCCTCAAAATCGTTTTGATAAGCCTCGATCAATGTGACGATATCCTTATACACTATCGTATCTTTCCCATGCAGCCACTCGCCTGGTTGTCTGTATTTATCCCACCAGTAACTGTCGATCTCAATCCCGGATTCCACGACATAATTGACAAACAGTCGGGGTTTTTCGCGGTTTACGACACCCTGAAGCGTGGATACCGTATGTATGTCGTCCCAGAGGAAAAGTACTTGTTCACTATTATCGAGATCGTACGCAAGTGTATATTTTAGATCATACATGCCAATAACCTCAGGATATTTCTTTTTGCAGGAAACCGCAAATGTAAGGAAGCCCGTAATAAACAGGACTTTTACGAACATGAAACATACACTTGGGGATTTATATCCCATGAAAGTAAAACTAATTGACTTATTCATACAAATTCGACTATTATACTTGTTTCTAAAATTTGTTTAAATCAGCAACTGATTCTCATTTATAAAAGTCACAACCTAACGTGATAATCTCATGTGGTTGGGCTTTAACCTTTACTATATTTTCATCAGATAAAACGGGAAGAGCGTCCTTTATTGACCGTTCAAGTATATCCATTCGTTCAACGTATTTTACTGCTTTAGGCAAACGAAGCGTAACCTCCGATTCTTTTCCGGCAATTTCACATAAACGTATGATAATTTTCTTTCCGTCTTCCGATTTTTTTATTCCTGAAAGCACGAAATCTTGGGAAGACACCTCATACAATGAAGCATTCTCGGGTAAAAAAGTGTCCAGCTTGAAAGAAAGTGATGCCGGTTCTGAGGCAAAAACAGGATTGTTGAATAAATCTCCTTCTTTCCATACTCCGTTTTTCCAATCTCCTGCATGCGGGAATAATGCATAATTAATTATGATTCTGCCTAAATTGGGGTAATAATCCGGCTCTGCCGAAGAACGGAGAAGGGTTAGAAGAAGTGTGTCGTTTTGCAATGAATGGCCATACTTCGTTTTATTCATTAAAGCCAAACCGTGAATTCCATCTGTAACATCGACCCATCGTTGGGCTGGAACTTCCTGTCCTGCAGGCCTCTCAAGGACAGCAAAAGGGACATGGTTGCTAAAATGCAAGTTTGACATATTCAGCGGAAATTCAGCGCGAAGCATAGGGGAATCTTTTATCGGCGAGCCTGTCTCCAACCAATGTATTTCTAAGTTATAATCAATCCGTGGGTAGGATTTGTAAATATAACACCGCTCAATAACACGTGAATCTCCCCAAGATCTGTAACTTTCTATGCATGCTCGTACGGGACCTTCCTCCACTACCTTCGTACTATCCGTCGTCATCATTTCAACGGAATTGATTTTACTGATAGACCATGCCTTCATCGATCCTTTCTGATCCTCCTTATAAATGGTTAGTAAATTGAGTTCTCCTTCAGCATATTGCTTCCCTGACCTCTTATCAGTTAAACTCATGATTCTTCCGGTTTCAGCATTGTTTTTAATGATAAAATAGTCAGTTTCAAAAACACCATCTTTATGCCAATTATCTTCTACCCGTTTACCCGGATTGGATGCATCTACGTAAAATGACTTATAACCGCCAGCCGGCATATCGTCCACAACAAAAAGTATCTTCATCCGATATCCCGGCGGGAAACGCTTTCCACTTACGATTTGTGCCGTATATACCTTGCCTTCACTGTCGGCTACCTCTACCGTGGGAAATTTTCCTTGTCCTCTGTCAATAGGAATAATTTTATTGTAACCATAATAATCATTCCAATGTGATAATTCAGCCGAAAAGGGTTTGTCGTATGTAAATACTTCAGCCTCTACTAATGTTTTTCCTTGATATGGTTGGAAGTTGAATGCAACAATGGGCTGACCTTTATCTTTTTTTAGTTGTATATGGTCTGCCAGATTTCTGAATGCAAAATCCTTTGTTTCAATGGCTGTCCGTTCTATTTGTTTATAAGTTGATAACGCATCCTGATTGGCTTCGAAAATGGAAGAACCGGGGAGTATATCATGAAATTGATTGAATGTCAGTTTTTCCCATGCATTGTTTAGCTCTTTTGCCGGATACTGATTAAAATAAATATAATTGAGACTATTCAGTATTTCACTTTCAAATAACCGTGCTTCACTATTGCGGTTAGCTTCCTTAATTCCGGATACAGAGGTATAACAACCTTCAAAAATAAATTGCATTTCTCCTTTATGAACCGGGTATTTTTCTATATCACTGGAAGCATCCATGAAAAATTTCTCTGCTGAAGTGAATTGAATCTCTGGGAATCGGTTTATTTTTTGCATCTTGCGTTCAGTTTCGATATCCAGTCTGGTAGGTCCTCCTCCGTGATCACCAACACCCAGCACATGAAAGAGACGTTTCTGTCCGGGGATTAAATGTTCGAAATCGTCACATATGGTCGTCCGAAGGTTGGTAACATAGGAGGGATTTGAATACGCCAATACCTTTGAACCGTCAATCCCTTTCCAGACAAAACTCCCGCTATGAGGCGCGCAACGATTAAAATAAAAATAATGTATCCCGGCTTGATTTAACAATTGTGGTAACTGGGCTATATGTCCGAAATTGTCGGGCAACCAGCCCACCACTGCCATTTTGCCAAATCGGGATTGATAATATCGTTGCCCTAATAAGAAAGAGCGGATAATCGCTTCTCCTGATGATAAATTATTGTCTCCTTCACTCCACTGCCCTCCAAGTAATTCGAAACGGCCATCACGAACAAACCCTTTTATTTCTTCAAAAATTTTCGGATCAGATTTTTCTATTTCATTATATATTGCTGTTTGACTCTGAGAAAAACGGTATTGAGGGAACTCTTTAAGGAAAGCAACAGCCTGACGTAAATTATCCTGCATCATTTTAACAGATTCCTGGTGACCCCACAACCAATATAGGTCCTGGTGTGCATGACTTATCAGATATATGTTCTTGTCGGAATAATCTTTCCGGTCACCTTCAATTTCCGCTATCATGTTTTTCAACGCATCTATCTTTTGTTTTTTATCAGATTCGATTAACTGAGAAATCGTTTTTGCTGCCAACGCTTGATAAGCTCTATCTACAAAAGTATATTTGTTATTGATTAACTCAAAAACGGGATGTCCTTCAAAATTCACACAATTATATATTGCTATCGTGGCATCAAGCTTATCTCCCAATTTTGACAAATCATCGTCCATTTCATTTTTTATTCCTCTGGCAATTGCTAACAATTGCATTTCGGCGGGGACCTTAAATTGACCATTTATCGTCTTGGATTTGTAAACCACCTGAGGCAGTCCAAATTGAAAAAGGCGATATAGCATTTCTCCTTGTATTGGAAATTCTACCGTGATGTGTTGCCGCGGGTACAGAGTGTCGTATTTTACATTACCATACGATTTACCATTCCCATCGGTAAGTATAAATGTTATTTTTGAAGCAGTCTGATTGGATTCGTTTACCAATTGAAAATATAGTGTATTACGATTCGTAACATCACTTTTAAGTATCCTAATACTTTGTTCTGTTTGGGCATATATAATGTGAATGCCGACATACATAATAAACAGGATTATACCTACAACTCGCTTCATATTATGTTACTTTAAATAATTATTAACTGTATCTTCCAGCATTTTCAGCTGCTTAACTCCGTAATGCAAGCTAATTACCACATTAAACTCTTTTTTTTCAAATGGCTGTATGTAAGAAAGTATTCCTTTATTGAGTGGGTCAAGACGTCCACCAACGTAACAATTACAAGGTTCCATTCCCATCACATATTCTCCTTTTCCCATTTGCTTCCATTGCGTGAAACGCGAAAATTGTCTTTTATTAAAATGTATTGAAAGCCCTATTTCCAGTTCGGCATTGATCATTGCAACAGATGTGTTTCCATCATCATCTCCTCGTAGCGTATGATAAAATACTTGTTCCTGATAACTTTTTGTCGGTGGTTGCATTTGGGCATATCCGGATATTCCTTTAGCGGCTTCTGCATCTCTAGGGATAACTGCTTGGGAAGAGGACAAAAATAGAGAGCAAGGGGATAATAAAGGATATCCAACGTTAAAGTGCAAGAGAAGCATCAGTATTTCCGGTTCGAATCCCTGATTTTCAATCGTATTATTTATTCTGATGCTATTTTCACCATACCGACAACTAATCTTACGTTCCAATACCAGGTTTTCACCGAAAAACGAAGCTTCTCTTATTTTTCCACTGATCGTCATTTCGGGAACATTCTCTATCCAATTTACGGATGCGCATATCTCCTCTGCCGGAAGATTGGATATCCGACCGTGTACCCCGAATGATTCACCTTTGTCCTCACAAGCATTACCTACATTCCTTAATCCGCATGTAGTAAGAAATCCGGCATAAAAACTCTGGAAAAAATTCGTTCCGCTTTCATTATAAGCAGGAGCAGTAATACCGGTTTTACTCAGATAACTACAATTTACGCCATTGAATGACAAGTGGCTGATATCAAGACATCTGTCACCCAAGATAGTATATTCAAGTCCGGAACCATTTTTCACATCAAAAGCCTTTACTCCCTTAGCCTTTCCTGATTTTAACCCATATTCTTTGATACCGCAAATCTGACTCGGATCCCCTGTATAACAATGAAATTGTTCTTTACTATTAAGCGTGGGCAATGTGTTCATAACATCTCTTTTTTGTTTTCTCATATCTTCTTTAAATACAAACCCAATAGATTACAATTTTACTTTTCCCCAGGGTTTCATCATGATCTCTCCTTTTACAGGTAATTCTTCTCCCAACAGGTTGCATTCGGTTACTGTAAGAACCTTTACGATAGGATTTGTTTTTAATCACTCCAGTTCCTTTTAGACTATTCCTTTTTACGTCCGGTCTCTATCTCTGCCACCCTATGTAACCAATATCCCCAATACTGGTCGACAAATTTCATCACTCTTTTCGGGGACCAATCACTGTTATACAAACTGAAGCTCCCATTCGAATCGTTGGTAACACTCACAAATTCCCATCCAAAGCGGGTACCTTGATTCAATGTGTTTTCCAGGATTGCCTCCAGTTCACTCTCCTTAAACTGGACAAAATCACTTCCGTTAAAAGTCATGTGTTCCGCGATCACCCAATCTCTTCCTGTCGCTTTTTTTACCTGCCATACCCGGTCGTACGCTTTTTGATTGGGTTTATTATCCGGAAAATACCAGGTCCAGTTTACCTGAATGATCGTTGCAGCCGTAAGGTGCGTTAAAAACTCCACCGGATCTCCCATCCTTAATGGTTGTTCACTTTCATTTGCATCCAAATAATCCACTGCCACACAAGCTTTCTCTCCGGCTATTTCCCGATATGCAGCCGCATCATCATTTACCCATCTGGCAAGAAACTGTGCCCTGAACTTGTTCCATGTTGGATTCGTAATAAATGATTCGGGAGCAGGAAAGGAGGAAGGCATTTCCGATTCGGGACCGGTCAGATGATTCACCTCTCTCCACTTATTATATTCATCCCGGGCGGCCTCGCTGTAACAGAGGGCTATGGCTCCCATATACTGAGGTTCTACCGTAGTTTCGAAATACAATATTTTCCGCGTATCAATCCCTTTCGCCAGACTTTTGATAAATGTATGGGCTGTTGCCCTGTACCCGGGATGAAAGATCGAAACCACTTTTGACCCGAATCCGTATTCGGTATCGGTAACTTTTTCACCTTTTTCATTGATTGCAAAGGCATCCGGATATAATTCCCAGAAACCTTCGGGAATTGCGCCTCCCCCGACAGCATAGGTTTCAACCGAAAGACAGGGATACATCCCTTTTGCATAGATTGCGTCGATCAACTTGGCGAGAGGCTCAAGCGACTTGTCCGGAATACCATCCCCATCAGTGTCGAAATGGTGCCAATAGCAATTCAGTTCAATCGTATTGAAATACTTATTTTGCAGTATGTTTAAATTGGAAATAAGCCGCTCAACTTGCTCCGCGTCAGAAAAATCAATTAATGGTTTGGCAATCTTCAGAAAGACCCATTCTCCGTCTAAATAGAATTTCCCGTTTTCTATTTTCCAAAGATTATAATCCACTATCGGATTCGGATTAATAACAGGATTCGGATAGTCTGCTTTTGTCAACTCCTCCTGGTTGTCTATTGTATCTGTATCATTACAGGTACAAAGGCAAACATGAAACAAAGCAATTAACAGGATGATTGGTTTTTGAAAACTCATAAGTCGAAATTATATTTAAATTAATCTGGTTTTGTTTGTAAGTTTAAGCAGCATTATCAGGAATATCAAATGTAAACATTTGGTCAAAGCCTGGGTTTTAGATATGAATTGTCTTTCCATATTTTACTTAATTCGGCCGCGACAGGTTTCGGATTGCCATCAAAATCGATAAGCGATGTATTGATCATACAAGGATAGCTATCATGTCCCATCCAAATAATAAATCCGCCACAAGCCGGAAATCTGTCTTTGCTTTTTTTCAAGGCAAGGGCGAGTCCTTTCGTTTGTCGGTCTTGACTCCAATCAACGTATTCATGGATGTTACCGGTGCTCTTCCCGGTTTGTTGGTATTCATCCCATTGCAGCCACCAGCAGACACTCCGCCACAGCGTATTATCCATACTTGCCGGAAGCAGATGAAAATCTCCTTTATATTTATTCATTGCCTCGACCGACATAGCACCGGGAACACCTACCTCGGAACGAAACATCGCGTCGTCCTTGCTCCAGTAATCCTCAACAGCTTTCATGGTTTTATCCTGTTCCGTATACGGCAAATCCCATGGACCGTGGACATCCCAGTTCCTGCCGGATCCAAACGTGCTGTGATCACCATAAATACTGGGGCCGGAAGGACTGGCCTCAACAAACCGCCTTGCAGGATCAAGCAGGGATACGATCTCTTTCATCGCTTTGATCATCACATGCTTGTCGGTTATAGGAGCCACATCTCCTTTTTCATACAGCTCATTCCCTCCGCACCATAGCAATAAGCCCGCATGATGATGCAATCTTTTCACATAATGCATCGCGATTTGTGAGATCATATAAACTTCCTGTGCCCCTTCCGGGGGATAGTTGTCCAATCCGGATGAACTTAACGGAAAATCCTGCCAGATAAGGATACCCATCTCATCGCATAAATCATACAACCATATTTTCTCGGGGAAGCCTCCACCCCAGATGCGGATGGTATTTATACCCATATCTTTGTACTTTTGCAGTCTCTGCCTGTAATCTTCCTCTGTGAGGTCTGCGAAGTTAGGGCGTATGGGCGTCCAGTTGATTCCCTGCAAAAATATCGGAGTATTATTCACACTACAGATCCAGGGATCTGCTCCCGCAGGCGCTCCTTTACATGGAAGCCAGTCGATTGTACGGAAACCGATCCGTTTGGTTTCCTGCTGGATCTTATTGCCTTGCGTATCTTTGAGCGTTATCGTCAACAGGTATAATGGTTGCTCTCCAAGTCCGTTAGGCCACCAGCGTTTTATTTTCAGGTTATTCCAATCTTTTTTCTCTTCGATCTGCCTTACCGACAGGTTTTCATTGATAAGTTTCTTTCCCGACTCATCGGAAAGGGTAATATTTACCTGCCCCGATCCGGCAAAATTATTGAATTTGGCGGAAACCGATAATGATCCCGTATCCTTCGCTCGGTCGGCTGAAGCAAATACCTTCAATCCATCGAATCCCATCTGGTCGTCTTTTACCGTCTCGATAAGAATATCGTCCCATATACCTATCTGTACAATTCTGACCATCCAGTCCCAACCGTAATTAAATCTGGGTTTCCAATCGGTAATACGGGAAGTCCAGCCAATCTGGGCAAGATTCTTGGGCGGGCACTCAAAGACAAAAACAATGTTATTATTACTCTCTTTAAGGTACGGGCTGATCAAAAAACTATACGGCACAAACGCGTTCTCAAACCTTCCGGCTTCCTGTCCGTTAACCATCAATATTCCCTTATAATCCAACCCATTGCATCTTATAAATATTTTCTCACCTTCTCTGGCTTTGATATTGTCTGGAAGTTTTGTCCCGACAAGCCATTCACGATTTTCTATCCACTCGGCATTTCTACTATTCACTCCCACATTCCAATCGTCTATCACACCTGCTTTTCTCAACGCGTTCTGAACCGATCCGGGAACAGTCATCGGTAAATCAGAATGTTCGGCCCAACTTCCGGAAAGTTGTTCAAAATTAAAATTCATCCTCCAAACATTGGGCCTGTAGCACCATAAACGCCAATCCAAGGAAGATGTGTCCAACACATTCGTAGAATTTGCGTATGTTTTTACAGCAACACCCGAACAGAAACATAGGAAACATAGAATAAATAATTTCACTTCTTTCATCGCTTATCAATTTGTGAGTGTGTTAATTTGTTGCACTGCCATAGGTTGTCTTGAAAAAATGAAAAAAATTATAGGCATCGATAACTTCAATATCCAGTTCGGACCTTATTTCTTTCAGTCTGTTTATCGCCGAAATCACCTGATTCGGGCTTGTCCAAACAATTCTGAAAAAATAATATTGGGGGATTTCATCTTTCGAGGCAGGTATTGAAACGGACATCTCCCGGGCTGTTTGTTCCGCATTATAAAAATTAGCGGCGTTATTAATTAACTCAATCACCGGCATTCCCTTCCAAATATGGGGTTCGGGCAATTTTCCGCCGGCATTTTGAAAATCAATGACAATAGTAGCAAATCCGTCAGGCGAGAATTCAACAAAAGCATCTTTTACCGCCGGTGAGGGTTCGTCGGTATCGAGTACCATCGGGGACAAAGACATATCCCATTGTTCGTAAAATTTTTTGTTATGACTGATAAACAACGGCAGATACACCGGATCAATACGATTGGGATTCATATAACCTGCTGCGCTTGCATCCGCCGCAAAAAAGTCATTGTCGGTTTTTGTTTCATATAAATACTGCATGATATCGGGATAAGATTCAGACAGATTCGGATTAATACCCCATAGGAAAGGCATGGCACCTCTTGCCTGATCTTCCCAATGTGCAGGCATAAATTCATACAGAGGAGTTGCAGAGTCATAGTCCGCCATAAGAATGCAGATATAAGTTTTCCCGTTTTCCGGTGTCCGTAATTGCGGGCGACCCTGCTTCATATTCTTTTGGGGTGCCTGTGAATGGATCGATTGATTGAAACAATTATGAGCAACCGTATTTTGATAGCAGTTATAGGGAGAAATCTGGTAAACGGTCTCCCATTCGGTGGGAACCGGATCATGCTTGCTGGGATAACCTTCTATATTACTGTATTTAGGAAAAGAAAAAAAGCCTGCGACCTCAGTCATTTGTTGACCATTGGTTAGCTTTAGTACTGCTTCCAACATCAATTTATAGGTTTGTAAATCCGTTCCAAGGGCTTGTCCCGGATCATCTAACGGGGCTTCGTCTCCCCAGGGCGACAGGTCGTAAACAAACCCACGGTTATAAACTGCCCAATCCCTGGTAACGACATATCCCACATCTCCTTTATGGCGTGTCATGTAAGAATCTTCATACAGATATAACCAGTGCGGATTGCAGCGGCCTGTTTCCAGAAACTCCCTGATAGCCCAGCGGTAAGCATCGTTTTTCTTGCTACCTGTTTCCACACCGGTAAAAACGCCCCTGAAATCCTTTATAACAGGCAGTTTCAATTTCTCTACATATTTATTCGCCATATCGGGGCTTAATACCAGAGCATCTTCGAGTCCGGCTAAAGTAGTCGCTACATTCAGGGTAGCAGGCACGTCAGTATCCCAAATAACCGCTCCTTTCAATTTCGTTTTTGTTAACTCCAACAATTGTTCAAAAGAAGAAACGGGCACTTGTTCCTTTCCGGCTAACCAGCCTTTTGTCGTAAATTTATCAAGCCAATAAGATGGTTTATTCAATGCGTTGGATAAAACGTATAAATGTATTCCGTCTCTGTTTAAAATGCCCTGGATACAAGCAACCGCCATAGCCTCATCATACGATGCCGTCGTAGAAGAGCCTTTTAATGTATACACATATATAGCGTTTTCGGGTTTTTCCTGCACTGGTGATGACGGTTCATTGCCTCTTTTATCGCATCCGGAAAGAGACAGGAGTATCCCTGAAAGGAGAAAAGCAATGGAACTTGTAAAAAAATTCATCATACATGGATTTTATTAATATTTCAGATAGGAGCAGGTTCTAATTATGATTTTATACGATAATTAAAACCTGCCCGATCCGGCTCAATATTCTTCGTAGAATTTCATATTGTCAATTTTAATCTCAACAGGACCTTGCACATCAAGATGATAAATCCTGAAGAAATTAATAGCTGCAAGATCTATATTGCCGCCACTTACTTCGGCTTCTGAAAGTTTCAGCACTACTTTGTTCCATCCGTTTCTAAGACGAAGTTGACTCATAAAATTCCAGTGTAATTCCTGGGAGTCAGGATTACCGGAACTTGTGATCTCAATTTGTCCTGGCCAATCCCAATTAATAACGGAAACATCCGAGATATATAAATGAAACTGCAAGACCCCATATTCCAACCCGACATTTGCATTTACAGGTTGAGCAAAGTTTTTCTGAATAATAAATCCACCTCCGGACTGAAACTTGACGGAATGATTCCCTTCTTGCGGGTTGTCTGAATCTAAAGCCGGGCCGCTATCACCCCCGGCCCATCCTTCTGTTGATTCGCATTTATCAAAAGGAGTACCTTCCGGTTCAACCTCCGGACTAACTTCACCTACATTGATCAGTTGGGATGGGGCGTAATTGAACTTGGCTCCGGCAATGCTGCTTACGGCTCCGATTCTGAAATAATACGATTGATTAGGTTTCAACAACGCGGTATTTCTTGCCACATTGATAACTACTTTGAAAGTCTCATCTTCGGTAACTTGCCGGTTCAGTGCTATTTCCGCTGCAATTAAATATACGGGCTCTCCCACTATTGATTGGCTGTGGGCATATAGTCCAATTTTACTGACAGCATCAGGAGTAGTCTGCTGAAGTCGGAAAGTTGCTATAATATTGTTACCTTCTTTCACGATCTGAGCATCTTTTACCCGGATATACGGTGTTACCTTGAAATCGAGCTTCGTATCTTTTCCAATTTTAATCTCCTGTTCGTCTATTTGTAAAAAATTACGCTGGTCGGGTTGTACCGTATACGTATTTGAAAATAAAAGCGTATTGGCATATGTACCGTCATTTTTCACCCTCAGGTATTGTGGCGAGACAGGATCATAACCATGTTCAATAATCTTGATGGTGGTTCCGTTGATTATGTCGGATTGGATAAGTTCATTCGTTTCGGAATCAATAATACTGCCCGTTAACGCTGCATCAGGATAATCATAATTATCCAATTCGCAAGAGTAGAATACGAACAACCCCAAAAAGACAGGCAGAAAATATAATTTTATTCGTTTCATAATATTTTTTTAGCTAATTAATATTGAGGATTTTGAATTAAATCATTAGAGCCAATACCCGGTATAGGTCCATAATACATCTTTCGGTCAAAAGAGAGTGGTATCGCCCGTATAATATATTTCCTGACAAAAATATATTTCGGAGGGCTGACCTGCAGGTCTAATACCGGACATAAGGCTTTCTGGATTGTATTGTTAAATACTTCATGAAATTCTCTTCTCCGGATCAAATCCCACCAACGCTTATTTTCAAAGGCAAGTTCTACGCGTCTTTCACGTAAAACATTCTCTAATGTCAAAGGAATATCGGTAGTATGACCGGCTCTTTTTCTTGTTGCATTCAATGCTTCTTTGGCTGTAGCCTGGGCGTTGTTATCAGTATAACCGCTTTCAACAACCGCTTCCGCATAATTAAGCAGGATTTCCGCATAACGGAACTCCATCCAGTCATTCGTCGAATAACCCAAATCCTTATTTCCGTCAACCGGAGTGGGAGACAAAAACTTTTTGAAACTAAAACCGGTACGGGTCATTTCTGCCAAATGTTGCTGGTCGAAACCCGAATATTCTTTCCATGCATCTGCTCCAAAGGTATGGTAAGTAACCCCATCAACAACAATAGACGCCTTATCCGCTTCAATTACAGGTGTACCGTCGGGTTGTATGTATCCGGCCTGAATATTAATTGTTACACCTTTCCATTCTGTTCCGGGCAGCACAACTGTTGACCACAAACGGGCATCTTTATCTTTAAAGATATTATACGGCGTATCGAAATGTAAATATGATTTATCTTTACTATACCCGTTGTAGTCATTGATATTTCCGTCTATTGTAGTAACAATCGGAGCATCATAACCGGGATTTGAATAGCTTTCATATACGTCGACCAATTCTAATGTCGGATTCATCCTTCCCGGATGGGGAGCCCCGTCTGCTGTCTGATTCGGATTATACCAAAAATCCAGACTGTGTCCGCTTCCCGGTTTTCCATATCCGTAAACCAAGATTGCTTCTTCCGGTGCTACATTCGGATCTTGAAAAAGCTTTAACAAGTTATCAATTGCTTCATCTACTGATGCGGGATTCGCTTTATAAAGTCCGTGTACCCCTCCATCCATGATGGCTTTGGATGCTTCTATACAGAGTTTATAATAATGATCTGCAAGTGAAGGATCCATACCCACTAGGCCTAGTGAAACAGCTTCCCCGGAAAACGTTGCTTTGTTCCAATATCTGGCAACCGATGCCGCATGAAGGGCCGCCCTGGATTTGAGAGCATAAGCCGCCCATTTTGTAGCTCTTCTTGTGTCACTTCCACTACGGGTTGAAGGTAAATACTTTATAGCTTCATCACATTCCGACATAACGAAGTCCCATGTATCTTTTTCAGTACTACGAGGTACTTTCAGCGATTCTATGTCTGATGTGTACTCCTGGTATTCTGCAATGATAGGGACTCCCCCGTATCGTTTGGCCAGTGCATAATAACCGAAAGCTCTCAGAAAATGAGCTTCACTAAGTAATTCGTTTTTCTTCTCTTCATTGAGAGAGGCAATATTGGGTATTTCCCTTATCAATAAATTAACGTCTCTGTTAAACTTATAGCCGGCATCCCACCATGGGAAATTTTCACCATCTACCAGATGGTTGAATTCCGAATTAACGGCATTTCCTGTTTGGGCATCCGGATGAATACCCACCGTATTAACAAAGCCAGTGTGAAATCCTACCCGATTATAGGTAAAATCCTCAAAAGGAGCCTGATAATATAAATTAGCCAAATAAACACGGATACCGTCTTCATTAGCAAGTAACACTTCCGAACTTACCTTATTTAAAGGTTGAAGGTCCATTATATCGTTACGACAAGATGTAAACAATAACAGAGTAACTGATATAATCAACAATAGTATATTTGTTTTTCTCATACGATTATAAATTTCTATTTGAATTAACATGGGATTTAAATAGGATAATTCCACTTTCTTATGGTGTAGACCCAAAATACACCTTCCTGTATTTCGTTCCATAATATTAAAATGTAAGATTAATTCCTATGTTAAAACTCTTGTTCAAAGGATATACCCATCCTGTATTCAGTGAACCTTCTATTCGTTCCGGATCAAAAGGTTTTACAAATGGGTCACATATAGTCAATAAGTTATATCCGTTTAAGTAGATACGAAGGTCCTGGACGCCTAACGGATTAAGATAAGCAGAAGGGAGATTATATCCTATTTCCAATGATTTCAATCGAACATATGATGCATCTTTTCTCCATACCGAACTCTCATTATACATAGCGCCTACATCCGGTTGACGTCTTATTGCCGGCCATTCTCCGGCAACCCATTCGCTGTTCGGATCATAAGGGTCCGATAAATGCCATCTGTCATAGAAATATGCCGGCATATTACCGTCATTCCATAGCATGGTAGCATAATTGTGCGTAAACCTGACGGAATACTTTGCCGAACCTTGCCAGAGCATATTAAAATCAAAATTCCTATATCTCGCATTGAAAATCAAGCCGTAATGCATTTTGGGATTTCCTCCCCACGCCTGAGGGATAACATCATTACCATCTATTACGCCATCGTTATTCACATCCCTGTATTGAAAGTCTCCGGGTAATTCAAGGCTGTTTCCCAAAGTTCCGTTTTGAATCGGAGCATTGATGATATCTTCTTCAGACTGAAATTGTCCGATATAATCATACATCCATACCACATCGCTCCATCGTCCATTTTGTCCGTTCCTCCAACGATCCATACTGTTTACAAATGGTCCGCGTTCCGCATAGACAACCATAGTACGGGCAAAATTGAAGTTTGCACTGACATTAAAATTAAAATCCCTGGTCACCTGTTTTCCATAGCCTACGGCAAATTCAATTCCCCTGACGCGGTCCTTATTCAAATTTTCCTGCGGAAGACTGGCCCCAAAAGTATTGGGTAATGTTGCATTGCGGTAAGCCAACAAACCGCTTCGATCACGTTGATAAACGTCAAATTCAACTTTTATCTGATTATCAAAAAGCCCTAAATCAAAGCCGACATCTTTGATATTTGATTTATACCATGTGAGTGCTTCATTTACTACTCCAGGAGCAGAAGCACCACTTGTCCATGATCCGTTTACAAATTCATACCCTCCGGAGTTTAAAGAAAATCCCCCTACATGCTGATAAGGACTTCCGGCATCTTCACCTACCAGGCCGTACGAGCCCCGTAATTTTAAATTGGATACAAACGGAACATTTTCTTTAAAAAATGGCTCTTCCGATATCCGCCATCCCCCTGAAAGCACAGGGAAAAATCCCCATCTTCTATCCGGATGATACCGATATGATCCGTCATACCTTGCCGCTAATTCAACCAAATATTTACCCATATAATCATAAGTCAATCGCCCTAAAAGGGAACGAAATCCGGACATATCTTCCATTCCACTGGTCCTTTGGTTATTGTCATCGCCCATATCGATCTGGTCAATAGTGTAAAACTGGAATTCTCTTTGTAGTCCAGCAGAACGCGACCAGCCATTACGCTCTTCATATACGCCGGTGATCCCAATATTATGTTTATCTGCAATTGTTTTTTTATAATTTAAATGAGCCTGTAGGGTTATGCCGTTTCCATCTGACCAGCCATTATGAAGTGTTGTCGGATGGCCATAGAGAAATGGAACATAGGTATCATTTGTCTGATCATAAGTATACATGGTAAAACTTTTATTCAAAGATTTGGAATAACTGTTTCCATGTTCGTAATAGGCGACACCTTTAAGTTGCATCCCCTCAACGAAAGGGACGTCATAGATTAATGAAACAGATGATTTAAAAGACTTATTGACACCTTTTGTATAACCGACCAAATCGGGATCAGAGGTAACAACCGGATTATAGGCCTGTCCGTCATATACATAAGCAGGATACTCCTGGTTGTTATTTGCATACGGTGTATGGATAGGTAATTCTGAAATCGTACCTCTGATAATATCATAGAAACTCCACCTTGAACCATCTTTTTCATCATACCATCCGGATAAATCTATTTCTGACGTCAGGTATTTACTCAAACGTGCTGTCACATTCGAACGAATAGAATATTTTTCATAATTGATGGCATTTGACTTTAATAATCCGGGGTCTTTTGTATAGCCGAAACTGGCGTAATAGCTGACCTTCTCTGCACCTCCCTGTACTGAAAAGGTATGTTGCTGCTGCATGGCAGATTTTTTTATTGTTTCATTATACCAATCAACACTTTCATAGCCTTCCGCTCCCTGACGCCATTTTTCCACTTCTTCTTTTGAATAGATAGGAGCCAATCCCATATTCACTGCCGCATCATTTCGCATCACAATCCATTGGTAAGCATTTGCCATCTCCGGCATTTCCGTAGGAGTACTAAAACTGATTGACCCATTGTATTGAAATTTAGCTTTACCTTGTGTTCCCCGTTTTGTGGTTACCAGAATAACACCGTTGGCAGCATTCATACCATAAATAGCAGCAGCACCATCCTTAAGTATAGAAATATTCTCAATATCATCTGGATTTATTCGCTGAAATTCAGCTCCGCTTACCCGGGTTGTACCATCAATTATAAATAAAGGAGCACCAAAACCACGTATATTTATCATGGCATCATAATCCCCTGGTGCTCCTGTGTTTTGTCGTATCTGTAAGCCGGGAATTTTACCTTGCAATCTTTGCGCCAAGCTGGTATGTGTCGTTGTGAGTATCTCCTCATTTTTAATAGTACTAATCGCAGCGGTAAGATTTCCTTTTTTTTGGGTACCATAACCTACAACGACGACCTCTTCCAAAGTTTTGGGATCCTCTTCCATGACAATATGGATAGAACTTCTCCCATTTACCAATACTGTCTGCGTTACCATACCTACATAAGAGACCTCTAATGTGGCATTTGAGGGCACATTAGACAATACGAATCCACCGTCAATATCGGTGACTGTTCCTGTACTTGTTCCTTTTATTTGAACCGTTACTCCGATCAATGATTCCCCTCTCGTATCAGTAACAGTTCCTCGGACAGTAAGACTCTGTGCTGATACACACAAGGAGAAAGCCCACATTATAGTGAACACGACTCCTTTTCCTAGATTTAAACTCTTCATTTGCATCTCATTTTCATTTGTTTAGATTAAAATTCGTAATAACACTCAGATTCTTGTACTTTTTTATATTTCACCATACTATTTGAATTTTAAATTAAATACAATATCCTTTTCCCGCTAAACCGATTAACTAATTACTTATAAAAAAATCTATACTTAAAAATTAATTACATTTTTGCTAAACCGGTTAACTTATCATGTATATTGAAACCAATTTTCTAAAAATATAATCAAATAGAATGTTTAATCTCTGTATTGAGCACGGATTGTTTTATTTGTCTGTCTCCATGTATTTGTTCCATAAGCATATCAACAGTACCCTCACCCATTCTTGCGATAGGTTGTTCGATAAAACTAATTGGAATATTGGCTATAGAGATAGTTTCGATCTTATCAAAACTTAATACTTCCATATCTTCCGGTATCCTAATACCTTCCCTACGCATGTGCTTGATCCCGGTAATAAAAACCCTGCGTGAACAAAAGAAGATGGCCTCCACTTTATCAGGATTATCTTTCAAATCGATAATGGCCTGCCTGATCTGTTCTTCCTGATCTTCATAATTTATATCCTTTATCAATGACGGATCAAATAATCCGTAACGCTTCATCATGTCAATATATCCTTGTCTGCGTTCTAACAAGGTATTCAAATTAATATCGTAATTAATTGCAGCTATTTTTTTATGGCCTTTATGAATTAATAGTTCGGTTGCTTGCATTGATGCCTTATAATTATCCACAACTATGTAACTGGCTTTCAGTTCAGGGTAGAAGCGGTCGATTTGGACAATAGGCAGGTTTCTTTCTATAATTTTCTCAACAACACATTCTCCTCCTGCAACTGGTACAAATATAATACCATCTATCTGTTTATTTAATAAAATAGAGACGGCATCATAAAATTCCTCCAACGATTCGTTTGTATTCATGGTAATCACGGTATAACCATATTTTTTAGCACGTTCTTGTATATGAAATGTGAGACTCCCAAAAAATTCATTCGAAATATCAGTCACAATAACGCCAATTGACATGGTTATTCCCGTACTGAGACTCCGTGCTATTTCATTAGGATAATAATGCATCTCTTTTGCAGCCTGCTTGACTTTCATAGACGTCTCATCACTGATGCGATTGCCTTTTGCTTTACCACTTAATACAAGCGAGACCGTTCCTTTTGAGACGCCTAACCTGTCTGCTATGTCCTGCATGGAAACCTTCTTCATAATATACCCGGGTGCTAAACCGGTTAACTAATTTTATACAAAAATACTTTGCAATGATAAATTAAAAAACAATACCAGACAAACAATTTAAACTCATTTTGCTAAATTTAACATAACATTGCGATTGCTCTCCATTATCCGGAACATTTTCATATTAATCAAAAGCGACACAAAGAATATCGAAATATATACAGCCTTTGAATTCTCTGTCAATTCAATAATTGATCTTTCATATATTGTTTTTGACCTAAATTTCGTTCAACAGATGTTATTACTCAATAATCAAAGAAAAGGTCATTATTTTTTGATGACCATCCCTGCAATTGCCTATATTATCTGAAATACAACTGTCATTTTACACAACAAGGTTAACAAAACTACCAAATTGGCTGGATATTATACTTCCGGATATTTTCATCTTTAGTCGCAATGGTCAATTGATTGGCAATACACTGTGAAACCAAAAGCCTATCGAAAGGATCACGACGTATAAAATCTAAGAAGACAATATAATAGCATGTTCAAATGTAATGGGTAATATCTCAAAACCATTCTCCTCAAGTAGGTTAAGAAAATGGTTGAAACCGTCAGAAAATCGTAATTTGCCAAGGCTTATCTTTATTGCTATTTCCCAAATGGATGCAATACTCACTATTTTTGAATTTTCCGGATTCTCAATTTCTCTTTTAACTTTGACGGATATTCTATCGTCTCCGTTCAGAAACCAGATCAAAGCATGAGTATCCAATAGTAATTCCATCACATATATGCTTTAAAATCTTCCAAAGGATCATCAAAATCAGCCGACATATAGATCTGCCCCTTGGCACTTCCGTATCGAGGACTTTTTTTCTTTAGTTCTTTTTTCCTCTTAGCCAACAGGAACTCAACAAAATTGTTAACCTCTGATTTCAAGTCGTTGGGCAGATATTGTAAATTTGTATATAACTGTATCTGTTCCATATATTATCACATTTTACGACAAATATAGCGAAAGTCGAATGCAGAGCCAAGTTTACTTGAACTATGCTGAGGCGCATCTTATATTCTACAAATATACATGAAAATCCTGATATTTCCCAACACTTGAAATGAAAACAAACCATAAGCAAAAGTACATATAGCTAAGCATTATCAAAAAGCACAGTCATAAAATCATTTATTTGATTGCATATATTCAATTTATCCTGTATGTTTGCAGACAATCTTTAAAAAAATTTGGATTTAACCTCATCATGAGCGTAGATAATTTAATGTCATTTTTAGCAATCGATTTAGGTGCCAGCAGCGGAAGAGCCATGTTGGGAACGATACAAAACGACCGATTAGAGTTAAGGGAAATAAGCCGTTTTCCTAATCCGATCATCGAGGTAAATGGTCGGTTATACTGGGATTTGTTCCATCTGTATAACCAGGTAATAGGGGCATTGCAGGAGGTCAAATCACATAGGCTGCATGTCACATCACTGGGTATCGATACCTGGGGAGTAGATTTTGTCTGTTTCGGAAAAGATGGGGAGCCGTTGCGCATGCCTTACAGTTACAGGGACCCCCGTACGTTTGACGCTCCAGAGCGTTTTTTCACCAGAATTTCCAAGGAAAAGGTATACCAAAAAACAGGAATTCAGATCATGAATTTCAACACGTTGTTCCAGCTTGATACCCTGAGGAGTGAAGATTCATCTATCTATCCCGTAATCGACAAAATATTATTCATGCCGGATGCACTCTCCTACCTGTTGACCGGAAAAATGGTGACGGAATATACGATCGCCTCCACATCACAAATGCTTAATCCTTATACCAAACAATTCGACAAGTCGTTTCTTCAAGCCTTGCAACTGAACGACAATCCCTTTGGAATGCAGGTATTTCCGGGATATAAGATCGGTAACATATCCTCTTCCGTACAGCGCCTGACCGGCTTGCAGGATCTGTCTGTCATTGCCGTTGCCGGCCACGACACGGCTTCTGCCGTTTTAGCTACTCCGGCGAAAGATGAGAATTTCGCTTATCTCAGTTCGGGGACCTGGTCGCTGATGGGCATAGAATCGAAAGAGCCTGTCATTAACGACGAGACTTTCACTCTCAACTTCACCAACGAAGGGGGCGCCGACGGATCTATCCGCCTGTTGAAGAATATCTGCGGCATGTGGTTGATCGAACAATGTAAAAAGGAATGGGGGGATAAACAACCTGTCTCTTATGAAGAGATAGTCGCTGCAGCGAAACAGTCGGCTCCATTTCAATGTTTCATCAATCCTGATTCTCCTTGCTTTGCTGCCCCCGGATCTATGACTACTACTATCCAGACTTACTGCAAAGAAACTGGTCAGTATATTCCCAAGACAATGGGAGAAATAGCCCGTTGCATCTACGAAAGCCTCGCCTTTCGTTACAGGCAGGTATTGGCTAATCTGCAACAGCTTGCCACATTCCCTATCGACACCTTACATATTATCGGTGGAGGAGCTCAGAACAAACTGCTCAATTCCTTTACGGCAAACGCTATCGGTAAGCCTGTAATTGCAGGGCCGTCTGAAGCCACAGCAATAGGGAATATTTTATTACAAGCCAAAGCAGCCGGTATAGTCAACGACAAACAAGAAATACGTCAAATCGTACGGAATTCAATTAATATTGACACTTTCGAGCCCGAAGATACTACCCTGTGGAACAGCTACTACAGCGATTACCTGAGTGTTTACAGGGAAATATAACTAATCCCGATGAATCGGGACAAGTAGTGAATAATGAGAATTATGAAAAATAACAATAATAGTAAATAACAATCTTGATTCTTGGTTCTTGGATCTTGAATCTAAATTTAAAGGTATGAAAGAAGAACAATTGAAAAAAGCGTATGAAGATGCAAAGGCACAATATGCATCGCTGGGGGTAGATGTAGACCAGGCACTGGAAAAATTGAATAATCTCTCTATTTCCATCCATTGCTGGCAGGCAGATGATGTTTTAGGGTTTGAAAATCCGGAGGGCGGCCTTACCGGTGGCATCCAAGCAACCGGCAACTATCCGGGCAGGGCAAGGAACATAGAAGAAATACGGAAAGATTACGAGAAGGTACTCTCGCTTATCCCGGGGATACACAGGATCAGTCTGCATGCCATTTACGGCGATTTCGGCGGTGAATTCGTGGACCGCGACCAGATCGAGCCGAAGCATTTCCAATCGTGGATCGACTGGGCGAAGAAGGTGGGTGTGAAACTCGATTTCAACTGTACGCTCTTCTCCCATGCCAAAGGAGAGAGTGGATACATGATTTCCCATTTTGATCCTGAGATCAGAGAATTCTGGAAAGAGCACCTGCGCCGTTGCCGTCGTATCGCGGCAGAGATCGGACGCCAACAGGGAGATCCTTGTATCCATAACATCTGGTTCCCCGACGGTGAAAAAGATAAAACAGTTTCACGATTTGCGCACAGGCAATTGATGAAAGAAGCGCTCGACGACGTCTTTTCCGAAAAAATCAGTACAGAATACCTGAAAGATTGTGTGGAATGCAAACTGTTCGGTATCGGTAGTGAAAGTTATGTAGTAGGATCGCATGAATTTTATATGGGATACGCGGTAAAAAACAATATGATGCTGACGCTCGATGCCGGACACTTCCACCCAACCGAGTCAATAGCTGATAAGATCTCGTCCATGTTGCTTTTCGTTCCCGAACTCAATCTGCATGTAAGCCGTCCGGAACGTTGGGACAGTGACCATGTGGTAACCATGACCGACGAATTAATGGCTTTAACCCAGGAAATCGTCCGCTCGGGCCATGCCGACCGTGTGCATGTGGGACTCGATTATTTTGATGCATCCATCAACCGCATAGGAGCCTATGTAGTGGGGATCCGCTCGACACAGAGAGCCATGCTGCAAGCACTGCTGGAACCCACCGAAAAACTGAGGGAATTTGAATTGCAGGATAAGAATTTCCAACGTCTGGCCTATCTCGAAGAATTGAAATCGATGCCCTGGAACGCTGTTTATAACTACTATTGCCAGCAACAGGCAGTACCTGTCGGTGATGCATATATCAGGGATATCCAGGAATATGAAGATCAGGTAACCTCTAAACGAGTCTAAACGATGAATACAATTCTGGGTTTAATAATTATTGCTGTGGGAAGTATGGGCCAATCGAGCTCATACGTCCCCATCAATAAAATAAAGGAGTGGTCGTGGGAAAACTTCTGGTTGACACAAGGAGTTTTCGCATGGCTGGTCTTCCCTATCTTAGGGGCATTCCTTGCCATCTCCCCTTCCGGTTTAATCGGGATATATACCGCCAACGCGGCAGCCTCATGGCAAGCTATAGGCTACGGAGTACTTTGGGGTATCGGCGGATTGACTTTCGGGTTAAGCATGCGTTTTTTGGGTATTGCACTCGGACAATCAGTGGCTTTAGGCACCTGTGCGGCTTTCGGGACACTAATCCCTGCAATGCTTGCCGGCACTGATCTTTTCTCCCCGAAAGGAATCATCCTCTTGGTAGCTGTGGCCGTCACACTGGTAGGCATCGCCCTGGTAGGGTATGCCGGTAGCCTTCGTTCTAAAAATATGTCCGAAGAGGAGAGAAAAAAAGCGATCAAGGATTTTGCACTCAAGAAAGGGCTACTGATAGCTTTGTTTGCCGGTGTGATGAGCGCTTGCTTCAGCCTTGGACTCAGTGCCGGAATACCGGTAAAGGAAGCGGCTATTGCTGCCGGTGCCAAGGAGTTGTTCGCGCAGAATCCCGTTACGCTGTTGGTCACCATCGGTGGATTTATGACCAACCTGGTTTATTGTCTCTATATGAACCGGAAAAATAAAACCGGAGGAGAAATAAAACGTTCTTCAAGACCTGTTTTAGTAAATAATCTTCTGTTCTGTGCACTGGCCGGGCTTCTCTGGTACTCCCAATTCTTCGGTCTGGGTATGGGGCAAAGTTTTTTCGAACCGGGCAGTGTAATGATGGCATTTTCATGGAGTATATTGATGTCGTTGAACGTAGTTTTCAGCAACGTATGGGGCATTATCCTGAAAGAATGGAAAGGTGCGGGAAAAAAGGCTGTCGTTTTTCTGGTTTTCGGTATGGCAGTGTTGATCATTTCATTGGTAATACCTAATCTGTTTTAATCTTTTCTTTTTTTGTAAATCATAGGTTGATCTGAAAATATTTGCAATGTGCCGCGACAGATTGATGAATGCGGCAGGAACTGAATTCGGTTTATTTATGTAAATTTACACTCTAAATAGCGTTTTCGTTATGCCATAATGAGTAATAAAATTTAAAACGCCTATTTACAAAGAAAATGAACGTGCAAATCTAAACAGAAACAACATGAGGTACAATGATTTTGGCATCGACTTTAAATACCTGTTAGTCAACGAAAAAGATAAGAAATTTGGGTTGACGGTCAATACCGTTGGGTTTCAACCAATAGCACCTAATACGGTATATCCGTCTACAGAACATCCAAAAAATTACTACTTCACCCCAAATAACGGACGTATTTTATCAGAGTATCAGATAGTATATATTAGTAAAGGTAAGGGAGTTTTTTCATCCAATTCCACGAAAAGAACAAGTATTGGCAAAGGACAGGTTATTTTTCTTTTTCCCGGACAATGGCATACTTACTGTCCGCTCCAAGAGACTGGTTGGAACGAGTACTATATTGGCTTTGAAGGAAAAATCATCGATGATATTGTAGTGACCGGTTTTATATCTGCAGAAAATCAGATCCTCGATGTAGGGGTGAATGAAGATCTGGTACACCTGTTTTCTACCGCCATCAAAGTAGCGAAAGAAGACAAAACGGCTGCTCAACAAAATCTTGCAGGAATAGCTTTTAACATCCTGGGTACAATTTTATCGCTGGCACAAAACAGGAATTTCGAATCGAGGGATTCAGCTCAAAAGATAGAACAGGCCAAAGTTATCATGATTGAAAATATCTATAAAAATATTGATATCAAAGGTATTGCCACAAATTTGGGAATCAGCTATTCTTTATTCAGAAAAGCCTTTAAGGAGTATACGGGTTATGCTCCGGCACAATATTTTCAGGAATTAAAATTAAGAAAGGCGAAGGAATTACTGGCGGAGACTAATTACTCTATAAAAGAAATATCTTACGAACTGAATTTTAGTTCTTATGAATACTTTTTGTCGTTCTTCAAGAAAAGAGTCGGGGTTACTCCCATGGAATACCGAAATTCAGGGCGGGTAAAACATAATAACAACTAATCCTGATTATTCATGCGCATCAAAAAAATAATAGTACTGGCGTTCTCATATTTTTTCTTATTGCCAATTATCCATGCACAGGATCAAGTTGTTCCATATGGATTAACGGTTAATTTGTTATCACAAGCCGAACAGGTATATATAAACGGGTATCCAGCTAACACACCATTAGAGAAAGCTGTTTTAGGGAGAGAAAATTTCCAGTTCACCGAAATAAGCACCCCTGTGCCATTTTTCGGATGGATGGTTCCTGTCCAAGGGGAGAATACCCATCAAACAGCCTATCAGCTATTAGTCGCATCCGAAAGGGATTTTCTGTTCAAAGATTCGGCTGATTTGTGGGACTCCGGAAAAGTGGATAAAAGTTGTTCTGTCAACGTACTTTATAGCGGTAAACAGCTCGAACCGGATAAAGTCTATTTTTGGAAAGTAAAAACGTGGAATCAGCATGGTGAAGAATCAGATTTTTCTCAAATTTCGACTTTTAAGACCGCCAAAAAGCTAACCGATTATGCTACCGACCGATATCCGATACAAAAACAAGACGAGTATCCCGTAAAAATTAATCGGATTGGCGAAATGCGTCATTTTGCCGATTTCGGGAAAGCAGCTTTCGGCAGGATTAGGGTGAATCTCTATTCTGATACCGGAACCGATAGTATAATCATCCACCTAGGTGAAACAGAAAAAAACGGTGCAGTTAACCGCTCCCCGGGGGCTTCAATCCGTTACTCCCAATACAAGATCGGATTGGATAGAGGCTGGAAAACCTATGTGATCGCCATTCGCCCCGATAAAAGGAATACCGGGCCACAGGCTGTACTGATGCCGGAATACATTGGAGAGGTAACTCCGTTCCGTTATTGCGAAGTTGAGAATTACAAGCATCTGTTACAGGAAAAAGACCTGATACGGGAGACGGTTTTTTATCCGTTCAACGATTTCGATTCATATTTCCATAGTTCCGACACCATACTCAATCAGGTTTGGGATATCAGCAAATACTCAATAAAAGCCACATCTTTCCTCGGTATATATGTCGATGGGGACCGGGAAAGAATTCCTTACGAGGCGGATGCACTGATCAATCAACTATCACACTACGGTGTGGCACGTGACTACAGCATGGCACGCTACTCGCACGAATACCTCATCCGGAAGCCGACCTGGCCGACCGAATGGCACCTGCAATCCGTTCTCATAGCATGGGAAGACTATATGTACACCGGCAATACACTCTCATTGGCACACTTCTATGAAGACCTTCAGGCAAAAACTCTGGTAGCACTCTCCGACGAGAATGGATTTATCAGTACACGTACCGGGAAGGTAACGCCGGAAGTGCTTCAATCTGTCCATTTCAACGGGGAAATGCGGGATATTGTCGATTGGCCCCACACCGGCATTCTCGGGTTGGAAAAGGAAGAAGGCGGTGAGACCGATGGCTTTGTCTTCACCGACATCAACACGGTAGTCAATGCTTTCCATTACAGGACGCTGGTTTTGATGGCGCAAATCGCGGAAACATTAGGTAAGACAGATGACCAGAAGTTTTATAAAGAACGTGCCACCAAACTAAAGCAATCTTTTAATAAATATCTTTTCGATAACAAAAGAGGCGTTTATATTGATGGCATCGGAACTGATCATGCGTCACTTCATGCCAATATGTTCCCGCTTGCTTTTGGATTGGTACCCGAAAAACAGATCGACAGCGTGTTGAACTTTATCCGTTCACGAGGGATGGCTTGCAGTGTATATGGTTCGCAGTTCCTGCTCGACGCCATCTACAATGCCAACGATGCCGGATACGGGCTGCAATTGCTGACTTCCACAGGCGAAAGAAGCTGGTACAACATGGTCCGCGTCGGCTCCACCATCACACTCGAAGCATGGGACAACAAGTATAAACCCAATCAGGATTGGAACCATGCCTGGGGTGCCGCTCCTGCCAACCTCATTCCGCGGAAACTGATGGGTATCGAGCCTTTGGAACCGGGATTCCGTAAGATCAGGATCAAGCCCCAACCGGGTTCGTTGAAATCAGCTGAGATCAAACATCCCACTATCCGGGGTGATGTAACAATGAGTTTTAATAATAATCCCGGGCAATCGTTCAGGCTTGAAGTGGATATTCCGGCCAACACAACCGCTGATATATCTCTACCTTTCTATTCCAGAAGCCAGACCACACGCATAAATGGCCAACCGGTAAAATATAGAAGGGACGGAAACTTTTCAGTCATTGAGAATATTGGTTCCGGGAAATGGGTATTCGTAGTAGAACATTGACGCACCAAAACCAACGGACGACTGCATTATATACATAGGCAAACTTTATTTCGATATAGACAGAGCCCTTCGTGTAAAAAAGAGTAATATCAAAAACTAAATATATGAAACAATTTTTCATTACCTTTTCTCTCACGCTATTATTTACAGGAAGCATCCATGCGCAAAAAAATGTCCTGACTGAAAATTTCCGGAATAATCTGGACAAGGATGAGATCACGAGGAGTTACGTTACCCCGGTGAAAGTCGTATGGCAATCGGATAATAAAAACCAACAGGTAAAAAATCCCGAAGTGCTGTTGACACAATTCGACGGACAATTATCTACCAGTGGAGCAGGTATGTGCGTATTGCAGTCGGATAACGAAGTGCAGGCTTCCGTTCTTCTGGATTTCGGAACAGAAATATACGGAGGAATAGAAATAGCCGCCGCGATAAGGGCGGAGAAAAAGCCCGTCAGAGTCCGTATCCGTCTGGGAGAATCGGTTTCCGAAGCTATGAGCGATTGTATAGACAATAGTGTCCCGGGAATGAATTCTGCCACCAATGATCACTCGTTAAGAGATTATACACTGGAAATACCCTGGCTGGGGACTGTCGAAGTGGGTAATTCCGGATTTCGGTTTGTCAGGATAGATCTCCTGGACAAAGGTGTTGATCTGCCGATACGGTCAGTAAGAGGAATCTTTCGATACAGGGATATCCCTTATCTGGGTTCATTCAAATGTGATAACGAACGACTAAATGAAATATGGGAGACGGGGGCCTATACCGTCCACCTGAATATGCAGGAATACCTGTGGGACGGAATAAAACGTGACCGGTTGGTGTGGCTGGGGGACATACATCCGGAAATCATGACGATCAACACCGTATTTGGTGATCACGAAGTGGTGAAGAAAAGTCTCGATTTTGGAAGGGATACCACTCCCCTGCCCGGATGGATGAACGGCATTTCCTCCTACTCACTGTGGTGGATCATTGCCCATCGCGATCTTTATCTCTATCATGGAGATCTCGATTATTTGAAAGCACAACAGCCCTATCTCTCTGAACTGATCAGTCAGATCATTTCAAAAATAGATAAAAACGGAAAGGAAAATCTGGATGGAGGTCGTTTTCTTGATTGGCCCACGGCAAATGATGAGAACGTTATTCATTCCGGTCTCCAGTCCCTGACGCTTATGGCTATGGAAGCGGGAAAAGATATTGCCGGATGGCTGAACGACCGTGAACTCAACCAACTATGCGCAAAAACATCCGGATCGTTGAGAAAACATCGCCCGGTTGACCATGGAAATAAACAAGCCGCTTCATTACTCGCTTTGGCCGGTATACTTTCCCCTGTCAAGGCTTCCCCGGTCATACTCAACAACGGAGCTAATGATTTCGCTACCTTCTACGGCTATTATATGCTCGAGGCATTGGCCAAAGACGGCAAATACCGGGAAGCGATGGATATTATTTCCGATTACTGGGGAGCTATGCTCGATTTGGGCGCTACCACCTTCTGGGAAAACTTCAATTACGAAGAACGACTGAATGCTATACCTATCGATCAATTGCCCGAACCATCGAAGTTCAATATCCACGCCGATGGAGGTGACCACTGTTATATCGGCCTCAGGGCCAGTCTCTGCCATGGCTGGGCATCCGGGCCTACTGCCTGGCTAACGGCACACGTACTGGGTATTCAGGTCGTGGAACCCGGGTCAAAAGTAATCCGGATACAACCCAATCTGGGAGGCCTCTCTTTTGCAGAAGGTACATTCCCTACTCCGTACGGTATTGTAACAGTGAAACATGTGAAACAACCTGACGGAAAAGTAAAAAGTGAAATAGATGCCCCGAAAGAGATAAAAGTTATAAGATAAATATATTCAAAATGAAATACCTGGTACTGACATTTTTCCTCAGTCTATCTGTTATTCCGGCAGTACAGTCAAACAACTCATTGCCTATTGTCCCCAAGCCGGCAAAGGAAAGCACTTCCGGAGAGCAAGTCGCTGTACAGCAAAAATGGACTATTTTTATTCCTTCTCAATTGAATATTAACAGGGAATATCTTTCTTCTATTTTCAAGGAGTTTGATATCGAGTTTGCTGACGCAACCGAAAAAAAGAACGCGCTGATCATCGTGAATGTAAACAATAAACTATCCCAAAATCCCGAGGCTTACCAACTCCAGATTACCGGGAAAGGTAAAATAACCATATCCGCCTCTTCCGAAAACGGAGTTTTATATGCATTCCAGTCATTGTGCCAGATAGTGAAGGGAGACGACAACATCATCACATTACCTGTTTGCAGTATCACGGACGAACCGGCATTTCCATGGCGTGCATTTATGCTCGATGAAAGCCGTCATTTCCATGGGATGGAAACGGTAAAGAGATTGCTTGACGAAATGGCGCGACTGAAAATGAATACTTTTCACTGGCATCTGGTCGATGATCCGGGCTGGAGAATTGAGATTAAAAAATATCCTGAACTCACGACAATAGGTTCCCTACGTGACTTCTCTCATAGAGACTTTACACCCGAAAAATGGGACGAGACATTCCCCGGTAAGAAAATGTTTTACACTCAAGACGAAATTCGTGAGATCGTAAAATATGCGGGTGAGAGAGGGATAAAAGTCATGCCGGAGATTGAAGTGCCGGGACATGCTTCAGCATCCATAGCCGCCTATCCCTGGCTTGGCGCAAGCAGCAGCAAGGAGGGAAAAGGTATCTGGGGTGATCTTTACAATGTGACTGACCCCAAGGTTGAAGAGTTCCTTCATGACATTCTGGATGAGGTGATTGCACTGTTTCCGTCAAAGCTTCTGCATATCGGTGGGGATGAAGCCGATCATTCACACTGGCGGAATAACCAACAGATTGTAAAGTTCATGGAGGACAACAATATTCCTACATTTGCCGATCTGCAGGTATGGTCGATCAACAGATTCTCCAAATACCTCGCATCGAAAGGTGTGAAAATGATGGGCTGGAACGAAATTACCGGAGACAATATCCGGAATGAAGCACATGTAGAGGAAGGACAATCGGAAAAATTGGCCGAAGGTACAATCGTCCATTTTTGGGATGGCGATATCGGGCTTGTGAACAAAGCCATCGAAAAAGGCTACGATGTAGTGAACTCCAACCGTCATTTCACCTATCTCGACTATCCCTACGAAGTGATACCTCTCGAAAAGGCCTATTCGGTCAACCCGATACCCGATGGTTTGAAAAAATCCAAAGAGTCCAAAATACTCGGTACGGGGTGTCAGATGTGGGGGGAATATACTCCCAACGTGACCCGTATATATTATCAAATATTCCCGCGTCTTGCTGCTTATGCTGAATGTGGCTGGACCAAAGCAACCAACAAGGATTATCAGGATTTTTGCCGACGCGTGAAAAACACCGAACGCCGTTGGCGAAAATTGGGTTATTTCAACCAACAGCCATCATTTTCAAAGCAAGATGATACCTTCACTCTTTGGCAATTACCTTCTCAAATAAATACGATCGGAAATTCCTACGTAATACGTACCAACAATAACAAAATTATTGTGATAGACGGAGGAGTAAAAGAAGAAGAAAATTATCTAAGGGGTTTTTTAGGTGCATTGGGCAATGTAGTAGATTGCTGGTTCGTAACCCATCCCCATGGCGACCATATCGGAGCTTTGACAAAAATTCTGGAAGACCCGAAAGGGATTACTATACGGGAAATTTGCCAATCTACCTTTTCAGACAACCTATTAGAATCGGAGCCCGGTTCTAAAAAGGACGCCGTGAAATATTATGAAACAGTGAAGAAATCCGGAATAAAGTCCACCGAGTTGACTCCCGGTATGGTTTTTACATTCGGCAACACTACCTTTAAAATCCTGGGGATTAAAAATGAAGAACTCGCAGGCACTAATCCCTATAATAATTCCAGCGTGGTAATGAGGGTTTCCGATCCTGTAAAATCGATACTCTTTCTTGCCGATACAGGAAAAGAGGCAGGGGATAAATTGCTGAATGGACCGTTCAAAGACGAGTTAGACTGCGATTACATCCAAATGGCGCACCACGGACAACAGGGCGTTTCCATGGATTTTTACCGCACGGTAAAATTCCGCGCCTGCTTGTGGCCCACTCCAACATGGGTCTATAATAACGATGGTGGGAAAGGGTTCAACACCGCCCATCTGAAAACCATGGAGACCCGTGAAACAATAGAAGAACTGAATATTACCGAACAGTACTTCAGTTTCGCAGGATTAACAATGATTGAATAAAATAAGCCGAAAACGTGCACCTATTTTCAGGACAAAACAGTAAAATGAATAAAAAAACAGGATTTATATGGTTACTATGGACGATAGGATTGTTTTCTTTCGCCCAGGCTCCGGGAAACAAAGCAATTTATATTATTATGGACGGTATCCCGACAGATATCATCCATAAAGCAAGCACTCCCAATCTGGACAGGATAGAGAAAGAAGGTGTTTTCTTGAACTCTTACGTGGGAGGAGAGAGAGGCGGTTATTCTGAAACCCCCACTATTTCTGCCAACGGGTATGCCACCCTGGTCACCGGAACGTGGGCACATAAGAATAACATCTGGGACAATAGCCTGAATGACCCCAATTACAACTACCCCACCCTGTTCAGACTCTACAAAGATGCTTACCCGGATGGAAAAATAGGAATCTTTTCCACCTGGCTCGACAACCGTACCAAACTCCTTGGGGAGGGATTACCTGCCACCGGAGGAATTAAATTCGACTACCATTTTGACGGGCTTGAAATAGACACCGAGAACTATCCCCACGACAAAAAGAGTTATTACATCAAAAGAATCGATGCAGAGGTAGCCATGGCAACCGCAAAAACCATTTATAAAAACGGACCCGATCTGTCATGGGTTTACCTGCAGTATACCGATGATGCAGGCCACCACTATGGGAATAGTCCCGAATTGTACAATTCCATCACCTTCCAGGATGCATTGGTCGGGCTGATCTATGACGCAGTAAAACAACGCGAGGAAGAGTTCGGAGAGAACTGGCTCTTTGTCGTGGTAACCGATCATGGCAGAACGCCGATTACAGCAAGACATCACGGGGGGCAAAGCGATAATGAACGCCATACATGGATGATAATGAATAAAAAGGATATCAATCAGTATGCCCTCAATTACCGTACTGCGGCCGTCGATCTTCTCCCTACTATCTGTGGTTTTTTGGATGTGAAAATCCCAGCCGAAACGCAATATGAATTGGACGGTATTTCTGTATTGAAAGAGATAGATGCTTTTGACCTGAAAGGTCATTTGAGTGGGGGCAAGATACTGGAGCTTAACTGGAATGCCATCAATAAGGAGAAAGATATGGAGGCGGAAGTGCTGGTAAGCTTCACGAACAATATCAAAGTAGGAGGAAAAGACACCTACCAAAAGATCGGTAAAGTGAATATTAAGGAGGAAAAGGCGGCTATTCCTATCAAGTTCCCTAAAAATTCAGATTTTGTGAAAGTCGTTTTAAAAACACCCAATCACACATTGAATTACTGGATCTATAAATAGCAAATAATCAGACTATTACAATTATCTAATAAACTGACCAATGGTTATCGGGGTATCCGGAATTGCGTAAGATATGTAAAGATGCCGGCGTCCATATATATAATGATACCAATGACGTAACATATGCCGGCAGGAATTGGATTTGCATTCATTCGGTGGAGGGAGGGAAAAGACGTATCAACCTGCCCTTCTCCGCGGAGGTTATCCAATACCCCGGCTCCGAAAAGATTTCCCCATCAACCGATCATGTAAATCTCCTATTGGCTCCTAAGTCAACGCTCCTTTTACAGCTAAAATAAGACAAAAAGAAAACCCTTCCCTAAGATCTCGAGTTAGTGATGAATGTTAAATATCATTTCTCTTTATTTGATTGTCATTTTTTACAACTTTAGATAGGGAATATCAGCTATTTTTGGAATATATTATATAACAAGGATTATTTAAGCGAAATAGAGATTTGCTTGTGACATAGTAAACAAAGGGACTCAGTATTTTTTCAAATTTAAAAGATATTTTTTTGCATTTATTATAAAAATCCAAACATAATTCTATGTATGTCATCCTTTTGAACTAATAGTTAATAATAGCTGAATTTGTTTGACTTATAATCATATACAAGTATTATTAATAGTTAAGCAAACTAAAACTATCAATAAAAAGCATTTTACTTCTAATTATCGGCAACTTTAGTATATTTTCATTAAGAACCAGTTGAGAATCATAAAATTTCCTGCCTATGACATAGAAATAATATTTTATCCATTTTGTTATAAAATAACAGATCAATCGCTTGAAAAATAAACGTATAGCACCTTAAGAACAGATAATTTTTATATTTAATAATCTAAAAAAATGAAAGAATGAAAAAGACAATTCCAGTAAATGTTGGAAAAAGGCTCATGTTCTTTTTTTTAAGCATATATTCAATTGGAATATTTGCACAAAATATAAATATCACCGGAACGGTGATGGATACCCAGGATGAACCACTCATTGGGGTAACCCTCAAAATTGTTGGAGAAAGTGAGAGAGGAACCATTACCGATTTCAATGGTCAGTACACCCTCACGAATGTTCCACCGAATGCAAAAATTGAAGTATCGTATGTAGGCATGCGCTCTCAGACAATAGATGTAAATGGCAGAACAAGGATCGACGTAATACTTACTGAAGATGCGGAACTCCTGGAGGAAGTCGTGGTAGTTGGTTACGGCATACAGAAGAAAGCATCGGTCACCGCAGCCATATCATCAGTCGATACCAAAGAACTGAAACAGAGTTCAGCTGCCAACTTGTCCGCCGCTTTGGCTGGTCGCCTACCTGGATTAACTGCTATCCAGACATCCGGACAGCCAGGAAGTGACGAAGTCAGTCTTTACCTTCGCGGGGTGGGAACCTTGAATAACGCTTCTCCACTTATCCTTATAGACGGGATACCACGAGACAATATAAGTAAAATAGATCCCAATGAAGTTGAATCAATCAGCATTCTTAAGGACGCATCGGCAACTGCAGTATTTGGGGTGCGCGGTGCCAATGGTGTTGTGATGGTGACCACCCGGAGAGGACAACCGGGTAAATCAAGACTCAGCATTACAGTCGATCAAAGCATGCAGAAATTTCTGGCGAAAGCCGACCGTTTGCATTCATGGGAGTTTGCAGAACTGCGGAATCAGGCTTATATGAATGATTATCCGGGAGCATCTGGCGATCAGTTGCCATTTACGCAGTATATGATCGATAAATATCGTAGTGGCGAAGACCGTGTGTTCTATCCCGATCGGGATGTTTATCATGATTATTTTAGGGATTGGGCGCCGCAAACACGTGTAAATGCGAACTTCGATGGCGGCGGTGACAAATTCACCTATTTTCTCAACGCAGGTTATATCGGCCAGGGAGGTAACTTCAAAACCGAACCAAAAAGCTTTTTGGGTTATGACCCAAGCTATAAGATGGATCGTTATAACTTCCGTGGCAATGTTGATTACAACATCGCCGGTAATTTAAAGGCGTCGCTGAATATTGCCACTTATCTTGAGAAAATGAACACTCCCCAAACCATTGCCCTGTTTAACGGAAGTGTTGCAGGAATGGTGGAAAATATGATTGCTTACACTTGGGCTACGCCTCCGACAGATCCGGGACCTACTACCGCCCCAGGTTATGGAGTGCCGGAAAATGAAATAGTCGCCCAATCTGGACAAGATAGGAACACTTATGGAGAGATAAACAGACGGGGGTATCGCCAGGAGACGACCAATAATCTAAACTCTTCCTTGACATTGGATTGGGGGCTGGATTTTATTACCAAGGGATTATCAGCCAAAGGGATGATAGCTTTTGACAGTCATGCCAACACTGTATTTCAAGGGGTTCGTAATTTGGATGCCTATGCTTTTCATGTAGCTCGCAATGCTAACGAAACCAATGGATATACCCCTATTCGATCCAACTCTGATCCGGCTATTAGCTTATCGAAAAATATGCAAACCCGGTATTACATGAATTATCAAGCCTCATTAAATTATGCCAGGGCCTTCGAGAAACATAACGTTACCGGAATGTTTCTTTATCAGCGTGATAATTGGGATAAATATGGTGCCGATTTGCCTTTCAATATAGTGGGTATTGTAGGTCGTGTAACCTACAATTACGACAACAGGTACCTGGCCGAATTCAACTACGGACATAATGGCTCAGAGCAGTTTGCCCCTAAAAATCGATTTGGGTCCTTCCCTGCCTTCTCTGTTGGTTGGATTCTTAGTAATGAATCGTTTTTGAGGAATAGTCCCTTTCTCACAAATCTGAAAGTAAGATTTTCACATGGAAAGACAGGTAACGATAAATTGGGGGAAGAAAGGTTCCTCTATCAAAGTTTCATTAATATGGAAGGCGGGGTTTTTCCCGGTTTAGGAAGAGGACAAAGTGTGGCACAAGGTAGAATGGGAAATGAGGCTCTCCAATGGGAGATAGCACAGAAAACCAACATGGGTATCGACGTGGAATTACTGAAAAGCCTTTCACTAACGGTGGATTTCTTTAAGGAACACCGCGATAAAATTCTGATCAGCCGTAAAACGATACCTATTCTTCAAGGTGTACCGTTAGAAAATATTCCGAGGGTAAATATCGGTGAAGTGGACAATAAAGGTTTTGAAGCTGAATTAACCTACCGGAAAACAGTCAACAAAGACTTTTCTTTCCTCGTCAAGGCGAACTACGCATACAATAAAAACACCGTTGTTTTTGCCGATGAAGTGCAATATGGAGAGGATTATGCCTATAGAAACCGAGTGACCGGATTTAGTATTGGCCAACCATTTGGATATAAGATAGACTACAGCAATGGTAATGGATACATTAACACGCAAGAGGAGTTAGATAATCTGCCGAAATATGAAGTGGGCGGGACTCCCCGTTTAGGTGATCTTATGTATGTAGACGTAAACGAAGATGGAGTCATCAATGACCGTGACATGGTGCCCATAGGATATCCGAATATTCCACGTCTTACTTATGGATTATCAGGCTCCCTCAATTATAAGAACATCGATTTTTCTTTTCTTCTTACAGGTGTAGGACAGACCAGCAGATATACCAGCGGATGGGGAGCAACAGAATTTGCATTGGTCGGCTTTTATAGTGGATGGCATAAGCATGCCTGGACTGCCGAAAGATATGCAAACGGAGAAAAAATTCTTTACCCTGCTCTGGGAATGGCAAGTGGCGTTAGCCAGAACCCCAATGATTTATTTATCATGGATCGCTCTTTTCTGCGTTTAAAAACCTTAGAATTGGGATACAACATCCCGGAAAAATGGTTGAAAATCATTGGCGTTGAAAGTTTAAGAGTCTACACTAACGGGAATAATCTACTGACTTTCAAAAAATTACCAATAGACACTGTAGATCCAGAGCAACCCGCAACCTTAGTGTATCCTTTGACAAAGATGGTTAATTTTGGACTTAACATTACATTCTAACCAATAAAATAATAAGATAAGATATGAAAAGATATCAACAATTAATATTTATCATATTACCATTAATCATGGGTCTCAGCAATTGCACAGATGCTCTTGACATGGCTCCTGATGGGAATATGCAAATGGATGAAGTGCTTTCTGATCCGGATAAGGTGGAGGGACTTTTAAACAGGTGCTATAATAATATTCCTCAAAAAGGGTACAGTTATTGGTTTTTTGACGCTTTAGTAGTGGCATCAAGCGATGATGGATATAATTCAGAGGAAGCACAAGGTATACCTTCCAGCGGTATGTATGCTGATAATAACTCGGCGAGTTTCCATAATATTAGGGATGCCCATGATGGACATGGAGGAGGGAATACAGGTTACTGGAATCGTTCCTGGCAGCAAATTCGTCTATGCACCCAATTCATTGAAGTAATAGATAATGCTGCCGTGCATGCGGAAACCAACAGGGGGCGTTTTAAAGCTGAAGCTCGTGTATTAAGGGCATTTTTCTATATGGAGTTGGTCAAGTGGTTTGGCAAAGTACCGGTATTGGACGCAACCGTGCCTTTCGATGCTGATTTTTCCACCTTGACCCGGTCATCCGTCTACGACGTGGCGAAATTCATTGTGGCCGATTGTGATGCAGCTTTGGCAGAGCCCAACTTACCGTGGAGAATTGACAATGAGAACGATGCCATGCGGGTAACCAAGGCGTTGGCATTAGCACTTAAAACGAAAGCCATGTTATTTGCTGCCAGTCCTCTGCATAATGAAGGTCAAAACCACTGGGAAGAGGCTTATACTACAGCCAAAGATGCTGTTACGAGATTAAAGGCGAACGGCTATGAGTTATTCACCAAAACAACACAAACCTCGGTGTATGGAAACGGGCCTGCAGCCGCCTTCCGCCAGCTGGTCACTCAAAACGCCGATTATTCCGCCACGCCGCGCGATAAAGAAACTATTTTCCAGGTACGGAGTGGCGACGTATTTGTGTGGCATATTGGTTATATTGGAAGCAATATGCCTAACACCTATAAATGCGGGGTTGCACCGACACAGGAGCTGGTCGATGCCTTTGAAACAATAAACGGGGAACCGGTACTTAACCTGAGTAAACCCTATTCAGATGAAAAACATCTGCAGCCCAATTACAATACTGCAAATACAATGTATGACCCCAACAATCCTTATGCCAACCGCGATCCTCGTCTTGCCGAAACAGTGCTTCATAACGGCAGCAAAATCATATTCGACAGTAAGGAAGTGACAATTGAAACATTTACCGGCGGAGCACATGCTCCCAGTTTCGATATCACAGAGCGCAGTTTCTCAAGAACGGGATATTACCACAATAAAATGGTTACGCCCGGTGCAAGCGGCAACAGAGGGATTAATAATTCAAGATGGAAATACTATCGTTTGGGTGAAACTTTATTGGATTTAGCCGAAGCAGCTGCGGAAGCCAATCATTTAGAGGAAGCAAGGGCAGCAGCGAATGAAGTCCGCGCCCGCTCGGGAATGCCCAATCTACCGGCAGGTTTATCCCAACAAGAGTTGACTCTACGTATACGCAATGAACGTCGTGTAGAGTTGGCATGGGAAGAGCAACGCTATTTCGATCTCAGGCGCTGGCAAAAGCCAGATGGCGACTTAAGTGAGACAAGCAAGTGGTTTACAGCAATGATCATCACGAAACAAAGTGATGGCAATTTTACTTATAACCGACGGAATATCTCGACCAACCCGAGGGGTGGATGGCAAAACCGCGACTTGTTGCTTCCGTTGCCTTTAAATGAAGCAGCGACCCTTGAAGCTGTTACGGGAGAAAAATGGCAAAATCCAGGATGGTAACTTCAATAATGATGAAAAAAATGGAGAAAAAGATAAAATTCATAGCGTTATACATTATTTGTTTATTGATGGCCGTGCCTTCATACGCGCAGGGAACAGATGATGGGCTGAATCGGGTTGTGAATGAATATAACCAACCGATCCAGGGTGCACTGATCAAGACGGAAGATGGTAAATATACATCACGAACAGCTAAAGACGGCACTTTTAAATTACCCTCCAAAATGGAGGACCAATTTATCCATGTCTCTGCTGCCGGCTATCTGAATACCCGTATTTCCACAGATCAATTGATAAATGACGAAAAGATACAACTCGCTTTCGATCCACACAACATGGGAGGAGAAGTTAACTTCGGATATAACTCCTATAACAAGGAATCGATTACTGGTGCTGTTTCCTCCGTTTCTGGGGAGATATTGGACAGAACGCCTTCCAATGTACTGTCTGACACCTATGAGGGAAGATTACCCGGCTTAACGGTTATAAATAACATTGCTGAGTTGACTTTCTTCGGATATGGGAATTTCACCAAAACGATCCGGGGCATTTCTACTGTGAATGGATATAGTCCGGTGGTAATTATAGATGGCGTAATTGCTCCTACACAATATATCGAATTTATTTCGCCTAAAGAAATAGAGAGTATTTCGGTATTAAAGGATGCATCTGCCACAGCAGCATACGGTATTCAAGGATCTGCCGGAGTGATCGTCATCACTACAAAGAGAGGATATAGTGGTAAGTTGAACGTGGAAGGCTATGCCGATTACTCATTTCAGCAGATGACCAGGCGTCCTCAATTTGTCAGCTCCGGTCAATATGCAAGACTACGCAATGAAGCAGGCGAACGGGACGGATTGGGTAAAAACTCCCAATTTTCGGATGAGGAGATTGGCTATTTCGATGCAGGCAATGATCCCAGGTATCCGAACAACAATTGGTTCGACCAGTATATCAAGAACTATGTGATGCGGCAACGCGTGGGTGTGAACGTGGGAGGCGGTACGGATAAGTTTCGTTACTATTCAAATTTAAGTTTCGTACATCAAGGTGAACCTTTGATTATTGCAGACGAACCCAATAGGAAGTATGACCCTACACCCAATGTAAATATCGGTAACTTCCGTACAAACATGGATGTAAATTTCAATGACTACATATCCGGTTATATGAGATTGACAGGAAATGTAAAACGGGAAATATTAGCAGGAGGAAATATGGGATGGACTATATATAACTATATATTCCAGCAACCTCCTACAATGTATGGCCCGCTTTCACCCATCAATGAAGATGATCCCGATATGAGTGAACAGGTAGTAACGGTAGAAGGATTGGATAATCCCGTATATGGTATATTGAACCGGTCTGGCTATCGTACGGTGATCGAGACAAATATCATCGCCCAGGCTGGCTTAAAGGTCGATTTGGATTACCTCGCGAAAGGACTTTCCGTCAGTGGCAGTATGGCCTATCAAACCTACGTACGAAACGAAACAGGGACTAATCAGAGTTATAGGAGACTTATACGGGAGGATGATTTTTCTACCTTAGACAATTTCATTCAATATAAAACATTCGAAAATACACCTTTAAGTTACGGCAAGGGTTCACTATTTTTTTATTATCTGAACTTTTTAGCAAGTGTGGATTATAACCGTCGTTTTGGAGATCACAGTATCAATGCTTCGGCTCATACCTATTATTTAAAACAGGAAAAAGAATCAACGGGCTCAGCCAATACTGTATTACCCTATAAACGCCAGAATTTCGGACTCTCTGCCCTGTATGGATACAAGGATCGATATTTTTTAAAAGCAGACATGGGATATTCTGGTTCGGAACAATTCCATCCCGACCACCGGTATTCATTCACACCCGCTATCTCAGGTGCATGGATCGCTTCCAAAGAAGACTTTTTTCAGTCTCAATTGATCTCCTTACTAAAGCTTAAGGCGTCGTATGGTGTCAGTGGCAATGACCAGCTTGGTGGAGCACGATTCCTTTATTTGGATAATATTCGCTCAGATGGTTCTGAACTGGAAATTGGGAATCCCAGGTTGGAAGCTGAAAAAATCAAAAAATTGAACGTGGGAATCAATCTGGGATTCTTGAACATGTTTACACTCGATGTTGATTATTTCTCCGATCATGTAAGCAATATGTTAATCAACAGTAGTTACACAATACCTGAATACCAGGGAGTCCCTCTCAATTATTTTCCAAAACTGAATGAAGGTGAAATGGAAAATAAAGGGTTTGAGTTGTCATTAGGGTTCAACAAACAACTCTCAAAAGATTTTTCAATTTTTGCACAGGCAAATTTCATGCAGGCTAAAAACAAAGTGATTAACATTAATGAGGCGCCACTGGGGGATGATTACGCCTATCCATACCGTACCGAGGGTTTCTCTGTCGGGCAACTCTGGGGATACAAAATTGATTGGAGCAACGGTAACGGGATGTTCAATTCAGCTGAGGAACTTGCCAACTCAAAGCTCAGTTACTCTTTTGGTACACCGCGGGTAGGAGATTTTATCTATAAAGATTTGAATAATGATGGGATTATCGATGAGAAAGACACAGCTCCTATGGGATACAGCTTTATTCCTCAACAGGAATATAGCTTGACAGGAGGATTCACATGGAAAAGTATCGAATTTTCATTTCTTCTTCATGGCGTAAGAAAAAGTTCACAGTTCCTAAGCGGTATGGGTGCTTATGAAAACCAGGGAAAAGGGATATTCAATGATATTCACATGAATGCCTGGACACCCGAACGGTATGCGGCCGGCGAAGAGATTAGTTTTCCTGCACTCTCTCTGTCACCGTCGACGAACCATGTCAACAATGATTTCTTTTTGAGTGATCGTTCTTACCTGCGCTTGCGTAATGTTACGCTGGCATATTCTTTACCTGAACGGATATCTGAAAAAATTCGTTCCGAAAGAATTAAAGTTATACTCAACATCCAAAATTTGTTCACACTAGACAATATGAAATCCAAGTATATTGATCCGGAAATTGGAAGTATAGCTACATTCCAACCTTATCGAGTTTTTAATATTGGCATTAGTGCAAACTTTTAATATTATAGATCATGAATAAGAGTATTATTAAAATATGTATAATAGCTATCACTCTCTTTAGCATAAATTCTTGTGCTGATCTGGATTTACCTTCCGACGGCAGATTAACGCTTAAAGATATATTCAACAGCTATCATCGTACAAGAAACTATTACGGCAACTGCCGTTCCTATTTCCCGCAGGTCGGATTTATGTACCAGGGCAATCGGACTCCTCTTGCCTCCTTTAGTGACGAAGCACATGATGCGAGTAATGGCGTGAGCGGTGCCGTATTCGACTGGTACAATAACCGCACCTCTGCTTCCAACAACCCTGTAGCAGGATCATACTCCTGGGCCCACTATTTCCAGGGAATCAGGAAATGCAACTCCTTTCTGGCAAATATCAATGATCCGGAAATGGCTACGGCGATAATTGACGAAGATGAGAAGAACGGATGGATTGGAGAAGTGCATGTCTTAAGGGCATTTTATTACTTACAATTAATCAAAAGGTATGGAGGCGTTCCGCTCATAAGCACACCTTATGAAGTTACCCATGATTTTTCCAATGATCGCCGTGCCACTTTCGAAGAGTGTGTAGACTTTATCATTGCCGATTGCGACGTTGCGTTGGCGATCCCTGAAAGTGGAAAATCAGATATAGGTTTCCGTTGGAATATAAGTGACAATGAGAGGGGAACCATTACCAGGGCCTTTGCGTATGCCGTTAAATCGCAGGCAGCATTATATGCCGCAAGCCCGTTGTGGAATACATCAGAGAGTAAATATACATGGGAAAAAGCCACAGAAATCACCAAAGAAGCATTAGACCAATGTCTGGCACACGGATTTGAGTTATTCAACGTTAAACCAAATGGGGATGTAGCCCAGAACGCTTATGCCTATTATTTCATTTTCCGTTCCGATCCAAGTCGTTCTGTAGACAAAGAAACCATCTTCGAATCGACCAGTGCCAGAACAAATGTATGGAAATGGGCAGGTACGCCCATTACCGGAGGTGCTGAAAAAGCAGGCGCAGGTCCCTCACAAGAATTGGTGGATGCCTATGGAATGCAAGCAACAGGAGAAATGCCTGTCTTGGGATATAATGACGCTAATCGTCTGGATCCCATCATCAATACAGCATCCGGATATGATCCAAACAATCCTTATGAGGGACGGGATCCTCGATTCTATGCCTCTGTATATTACAATAATTCTCCCAGATCGCTTTCCAGTGGTAATATCGAAAAAGATATCTTCCCCTTGAAATTTTTATCTTCTGTGGTAAATAATATCTCGGTTTCAGAGAATAATGATGAAGTTACCCTAACAAGTACCGGAAGTGACCCATGGATTCATACTTCCACTCTTGGAAAACCGTTGGGTGATGCTGAAAAGAAAGTAATCAGTTTTCAATACAAAAGTAATATCAGAGTGACTAACGCCGAGTTTTTCTTCTGTGTGGCAGGTGGTCCGCAAGGAGGAAGGTCGTCGGGCGAAAACATTGTTATTGAACAAGCTTCCGAATGGACAAGATTCGAATACGATCTCTCCACAGCAATAAGCAATTGGGGATTTGGTGTGGATGCAAGTGGTGGAGCACAACCGGAAAACCATTTTCTACGATTTGATATCACAGGTGGAGCCGGATATGAAATAACGATCAAAGATTTTCAGATCGAAACTTTTACGCCACCCCCTGCACCAATACCAGTAGAAACTTTTGTCGGGGGTAACTGCGGCATATCTGATGATATCACACAGATACGGTTTACACGCACCGGCTATTATTTGAGGAAATTTAATGACTACAGGTCAAATGTGAATGTGGATAATGACGGACTTATGAAAATCTTCAGATTGGGTGAGTTATATCTGAATTTTGCCGAGGCTGCATACAACTCAGCCGGACCTGATGTAGCAGTAGCGGGCAAAGCAGCCGGAGCAGGTGCACTTTCTGCAAGAGATGCTGTTAATATTGTCCGGGCGCGGGTCGAAATGCCTCCTCTTCCAGCTGGGCTTTCCAATGAAGAATTTCAAGTTCGATACCGCAACGAGCGGCAAGTAGAGCTTGCTTTTGAAGAGCACCGCTTTTTTGATGTAAGAAGGTGGAAAATACTCAACGAGACCGACAAGTTCGTCACAGGTATGAGAATAACAAAGGATGGAGATAATTATATCTACAATAGGGTAAAACTGCAAGAACGTGGAACCAATACAGATAAATATCTGATGTTCCCTCTCAGCCTGTCCGAGGTTTCAAAGATGGAAGCCCTCACAGGTGATGACTGGCAGAATCCAGGTTGGTAGAATTCTCTTTATCTAATATTTTATATCAGAACTTCGTTGATCCTTAATACAATAACGTGAGTCTTCGAAGTTCTGATTTTTTTATTCACAATTAATTCGGAGAAAATGTATAGAAAGCCCCTTTATTTATTGTTCATATATCTGTGTTTAGGAAGGTTAATGGCATGTGCCAGTGGCAGCTTCGGTAAAGACACTTCTATGGTGTACATTCAAAATGAGCGACTAAAACTCGGCGTGGATATAACCCTGGGAGGTGCCGTCACTTATCTCTCCGATAAAGCCAATGGCGGTGAGAATATGATCAACAGTTTCGACTGGGGTCGACAGATACAAATGTCTTTTTATAGCGGCCCCTGGCCATATATCGGGCCCAATGGCGAAAGGCCTGCCCCTGAATGGGAAGGGTTAGGATGGAATCCCATCCAATCGGGAGATGCAGGAGGTAACCGTTCAAAGGTAATTTCCTATGAAAAACGGGGAGAGAATGCTATTTTCATCAGAAGTATTCCGATGCAATGGCCTCATAAGACGGGTGTTGCAGGTGAATGCGTGTTTGAAAGCCTTTATATTTTGGAAGGAAATGTGATCACCATGGAAGCTACCCTGATAAACAACAGGAATGATCAAACTCAATATCATGCCGCCGGACAGGAAATGCCGGCAGTGTACACAAATGGTCCTTGGTATAAACTGGTTGCCTATCTTGGAGATAAACCTTTCACCGATGAGCCTGTAACGGTTATCGTCGACAAAAATGATAAGAAAGGATGGCCCTGGGTACATTTTTATACCCCTGAAAATTGGGCTGCATTACTGGATGACAAAGGGTATGGAATAGGAGTATTTCAACCGGAAGTAATGAACTTCAACGGTGGATTTCACCCCAACGATGCGTTCAAAGGATATGGCGGTGAAAAAGATGGCCAAACAGGACATATTGCACCGGTCGGTAGACAAATCATTGACCACAACATCCATTGGACTTATAAAACATCATTCATTTTGGGTACCCTGGATGATATCCGGTCGTATGCGAAGGAAAATCGGACTATCAGGCCAAATTCCGAATGGCATTTTGAAAACTCACGTTGTAATTGGTATTATCAAGGTAAAATAAAAGATACGGGATTCCCTATTCAAGATGGATTAAATATACAATTCGAAAAAAACGCAACACTGATAAGTCCTCTCACATTCTGGCAAGCATCCGAATCTCCATTCCTGGAAATAGAAGGCGAGTTTACCTCAGAAAAGAATAAAGAACTGGAACTCGTTGTTGAAATACGACCGGTCGGTAAATCTGATTTTACGGATTGGTTGAACTGGAGTGAAGGGGAATTTAGTGTAGAAACAGAGAAAGAGATGAAGGCACCCCTCTTTCCAACAAAACAAACTATAACAGTCAAACAAACCATAGTTTCAGACGGTCATCCTCATAAACATCAGATTGACTTATCCGCTATACCCGGTTATCAGGGTGCTATGAAAGATATTAAAATTTCATTTTCAGATGCCGGCAAAGCCAAAATTACAAGGATTAATTTGGGAAAATAGCACCTGATTTTCCGGAAATAACATAAAAAAAGCTCATAAAATTATGAAATCAAGATATCCTATCATCATGTTATTGGTAGCAAACTTAATGGCAATAAGTTGTAACAGTAGGAGTCCCGAATTTATGCGTTTCGATCTGCCCTCTGCCAACCATCTGACAATAGATTCCCTGGGAGAGAATGAATATAAAATAACCACAAAAGGGCATGATCCCTATATTTTCCTGAAGAAATTAAAAAAGCCGCTCTCTAAAGATCAAACGGTATTGACCTTTGAATATAGTTCAGCAAAGGGAGTTAACTTTTTGGAGGTTTTCTTTTTTTCGGAAGAAACCGGTTCTTTCGGGTCTAACTTAGCAGGGAGTCAGAAAGGCCCGGGACTGGAAGTAACGGAAGAAATAGCTATCTATTCAGTAGACCTGGGTGAATCCATCGAAAATTTTAACTGGAATTCAGAAAAAGGTTTTATCCGGTTAGATTTCGGCGACCGGGACAACACCGAAATAATTATACACAATATTTATTTTCGTAACCGTAACAAAACCGAGAGTGCTCTTTTTAAGGAGAAAGAGGCTTTCAAAGCGCTCGATCAACAAGCCAACGATAAATTAGCCAACTATTTATCCAATGATTACCAATCCTCTGTCACGCATGTCGAGGTGCTGGATTCGACCCTCCGTATAAAGGGGAACTATCATTCCGACGATGGAAAGGCAATCCTACATGCCGTAAAACCATGGGAAAACATTACTTTGCTGGAACAATTTGAGGGGATGGAACTGACACAATCGCCATTCTCCATTGAACTGGAAAGGTTTGTGAATATCGATGGATTTCTCTATGATCAGGCACTATCAAAATGGGTAATAGCCAAAGGGAAAAAACTTCTTTCGTCTGCACGTCATGCCGATTATATTAAACCGGAAAGAAATTTGCCGGAAGGGAAACTTGCCGGAAGAAAAGGAATCGGAGGTTATCACATAGGAAGAGGGTACAGTTCCGATCTGGTTGATTTTCCGGCTAGCAGCATCACTGTAAATATCTGGATCACCCGGTTTATCTATCTCGACGAAAGGGAGAATACAATCGCCCATGAATATGGGGGAAAGACCTATTATTTCGACAGTATTACCGTGGAGGGGTACGATCGCACGATGCTTGAGGCCTCCAAACATAATATCATCGTGGCTGCAATCCTCCTGGTAAATTCTGCAAGCCAGTCTGCCGACCCCAAAGTGGGACAGTTGCTCCAGGATGAGAACTTCGGAGGTGAAAATGCTTTTTACACCATGCCTAATATGACATCCATTGAGAGTGTCCATTGCTATGCTGCCGCACTCGATTTCCTCGCCAACCGTTATGGCAGGGAAGATAACAAATATGGGCGCATCCACCACTGGATTATGCACAACGAAGTGGATGCAGGGCATGTATGGACAAATATGGGGAGTAACCGGCCGCTGCATGTCTTCCTGGATGCTTATTACAAATCAATGCGCTTATGCTACAATATCATACGAAAGTATGACGAGCATAGCGAAGTGCTGGCATCATTCACCCATTCATGGAGTGAACCTGTTCCTGTGGATGGAGATTACGCCACACTCGATCTTCTCAACGGGCTCCTTCGTTACTCTGAAGTGGAAGGCGATTTTCAATGGGGTTTAGCCTGTCATCCCTATCCGGAAGACCTGAATGAGCCAAAAACGTGGAATGACAATTCGGCGACCTTCAAAATGAATTCACCAATGGTCACCTTCAAGAATCTTGAAGTGTTGGATAAATGGATTAAGCTACCGGAAAATAAATATCTCGGCACGCAAAAAAGAACCGTCTGGTTGTCGGAAAACGGGACAAACTCACGCTCCTACTCCGAACAAGATCTTGCCGAACAGGCAGCCGGTTTTGCCTATGCCTGGAAAAAAATGAAACACCTTGATGGTATCGATGCATTCCAGTGGCACAACTGGATGGATGCACGCGGTGAATTTGGTCTTCGCATCGGTCTCCGTAAATATCCCGACGATGAAACCGATCCTGCCGGGAAAAAACCAGTATGGTATCTTTTTCAGGCTGCCGATACTTCGCAGGAAGACAAGGTATTTGAACCTTACAAATCAATCATAGGCATTAACGACTGGTCGGAAATAATCCATACAGTGGAATGAATAACAGGAATAAAATAATCATATGAAGGCTATAAGATTTTTCTTTTTATTATGCATATTGGGATGCCTTTCTGGAATGGATTCATTCCTTCAGGCACAATCAATTATCCTTACCAGCGATCAACAACTGAGAGATCTCACCGATCCGGACAAGGAGATGGATCTCTCTCTCGGTTACAACAAGTACATCCGGAGCCTGCGGCAAATCTGCGAGGAAGGGAACAAACATGGATCCAAGCAGCTTATTATTGCGTTCGACGAGTTTTTCCGGCAATATCGTAACGATACGGGTGCCAAAAGAGAACTGACACCCGACACCGACGAATATGTAGATAACATCAAGATCATCAGCGATTTCGTCAAACAATACGATATGGGTATCTGTTTGAGCCTGTTAAGTCCGCTGGAATTGGGGCCGGCATACAAAAAACAGACCGGTAACAGCGGGCGTTGGCTGGCCTATAAAGTCGGGTTCAGGGATGCCAAAACCGGTAAATTCCACCTTCCTATCTGGCATCAGCTATACTGGACCAATAACAAGGGTAAATCACCGGTAAAATTAAAAAATGTCAAGGCATATGCATTTAAAGAGAGTGGCGGTTTTATCCCCTATCGGGTGGTAAAGCCGGAAGATATTGTAGAGTTAAAGCAGGTTACATACGAGGCAACCGACACGATGAATTACCAGGCACAAGGAGTCGGACAGAGTATAGAAATGCGGTTATTGCAGGTTTCGGGTGAAGAACCCGAAGTAGAAGGTTACGACCGGGTCATGGTCATGCTCGAATATGAAACCCAAGAAATGGATTATTTTAACACCGACGCACCTGTTTTCCTTAAAACTCTGATAGAAAAATATCACGATAAAGGGGTGAACCTTACGGAACTTTATTCAGATGAGATGCATATCCAGCAAGACTGGAGCTATTTTAGCCACCATGAGAACGGACAGTTCAACTCCCTGTATCTCACTGAGAGTATGGCTAATACTTACACGCATAAGTATGGACAACCATTTGACGACAAATACCTGCTCTACTTCGTATATGGCGCACCAAACTATGAACCGTTTGCTCATTCGGTTCTCAATATTCAGTACGTAATGGGGGCTGCACCGGGAGATATCCACAAAACCTATCAATTACGTGATCGCTATTACAAGCTATTGAATAATGGAGTGGTCGATCTATTTAACAATGCGAAAAAATATGCCGAATCACTATTCGGGCGAGAACTGAAAACGGGTGCACATGCGTCATGGGCGGAAAGCCCTACTATCGATCTGTGGAATACGGAAAAACTACCTCCGATACCCGCCCAGTACGAATATACCTCCAACTTTGTGTGGAGTAATACAGTGCATCAGGCTGCAGCAGCTTGTTACGATTATTTTAAATGGGGTGAATACCTGGAACCGACAGGAAACGACTTCGCTGAATGTGGCTGGAGCGACCGTAACTATTACGGTGCGGCGATGGCTTCCTCGATCGGGGTGATCAACAAATACCCCAACGCATACGCTGCAGCCTGGGGTTTCCCGGCGGAAGCACATCAACGCCGGATGGCGGTCAATTACGCTTTTGGAGCTCAACCACCCAGGGATATTTCAATGATTACGGGAAATGTCCACCGTGACATAGATGTACTAACGATCTATCCCCTGAGCCTGGTAGCGGTGGAAGAACGTTTCGGCAGTTGGGTTACCCAGTATGGCTACACCAACTATCTTACCGCACAAAAGCTAATGGAGATGGGAGAGGTATTGGAGGATGGCAAACTAAAAGTAAAAGACAAAACCTACGGCACACTGGTCGTCATGTTTGAGCCGTTACCCGAAAAAGGATTGCTCGATATGATGGAGTTGTTCATGAAAAACGGAGGCAAAGTGCTTTGGTTCGGCACCCCACCCTTGCTCGACTCGGAAGGGAACTCTTGTGTGGAACAATGGCAGAAGCTGGCAGGAGTCCGTTACCGGCACGACGCATTTATGGGAGAGATTGCCACAGGAAAGGAGATTACTTTCAGCGGGAGCTTTGCTGCTGTCCCACCGCAAACGATCCTCACCGATTTCCTTGTAGACCGAATTTATCCGACAGATTCCAACAATAATGAAATCGTTGCGCAATGCGATGGTAAAATTGTCGGAGTAAAAACCAATCATGGAAAAGGCACATTCTACTATCTCGGATTTCGTCCGCGTGACGACCAGTCGCAGAGCCTTGGTTATGAAACCCGGACATTATTCGAACTGCTTCACGCAGCCGATGCTTATCCGGCCACGGGACGTCTGAAGGATGTCAATGACAACCCTTCCGTAGTGTCACGTACTTCGGATTACTTCATGACCGCTTTCCCCAATGGGACAACGATGGTAGTACGCCATTACCGTACACACAGGGAGAATTGGGATACCGGATTTTCCCGTAATGCAGAAAGGGATGCGCAAGCACTGGCGGTTAATCCTCTGCCGATCGATACCATTGAACTCGATAACATGGCTATCAACGGTCATAGGATTATCTATAACGGAAAACTTTCAATGGCTTTCAGGACAGGGAATGATAACCGTTTGACAGCCTTTATCGGAAATGGTTGTAAGGGCATCACTATCGACGGGCATAAATATACCTTTGCAGAACAACCGCTGACAAAGATTGTCTTCATTCCTGAAATAACCGAACAGGGAACCGTCTATCAAATACAAATACAAGGAACAGGACGTGTGTCATTACCCATTGTTACCGGTAAAAAAGCGCCGGTGGTAAAAGTTGGAGAACAGATTATTCCTTCGAAAGTAAACGGACAATTGCTGTTACTCGATATTGATGCTTCACTTTCGGGCAAATGGCTTAGAGCAACTCCAAAAGATTTCTAGTATATAACAAAATCAAAATTGAATGCAACAGTTCAGTATCTTTCTTATAAAGCTTATATTCGTATCGCTTTTTTTCTTTTCATGCAGTAAAGAGCCCGAAATCGAACCTCCGGTTATTGTCAAACCGGCTACCACCGAGTATCTGAAGTTCAAACTCAACTCGGCCAATCAACTGACCATATCGCAAATCGAGAAAAACAGCTATTCAATCAACACGACGGGGGGAGATCCCTATATTACGACCGAAGGTATATCGAAAATGCTCCACCAGGATTCGGTTGTGTTGACATTTGAGTACAAAAGCTCGGGAGAGATTGACAAGCCCCAGATATTCTTCGGTCCTTCCATCAGTGAAAGCCGTTCAGTTTTTGGCAATGCGATACCTGCCTCCTCCATGTGGAAAAATTACTCTCTGAACCTGGTAAAGGCGAGAAAAGATTTCTCGTGGGGAAAACAGGATGATTTTATAAGGTTTGATTTCGGCACAAAAAGCGGAATCAATATCGAGATCCGAAATATCTATTTCAGATCGATGAACCAGGCGGAAAAAGAGATTTACGACAAAGAAGAGGAACAGATCATACAGGATGAAGCGATCAAGGAAGCTTTGGACGCTTACCTGAAACAACGCTTTTCTTCTTCCATTACCGAAGTAAAGGTGAGTAGAACCGAAATTACCGTCACCGGGGAATATAGCGGTGAAGGGAAGTTCAGCCTGTGCGAAGTTTTTCCGAATGATACACTGGTTACCACCACTCAGTTTAAAAATAAAATAGCACTCGACAACAGTTCATTCCGGATTACCCTGCCACGGGTGATTGCTAAAAATGGCATAAACTATGACCGTTTGCTTTCCAGATGGGTCATCGTCAAGGAGAGTGGCAATAACGAATTGCTCGCCTCCCACGCCAGGTATGCCGATGTAATTGAGCCTACACAATCAATGCCACCGGGAATTTTAACGAGCAAAAAAGGGTTGGGTGGGTTTTTCATAAACCAGTTCGTGAGCGATCTCGATGAGCTCGGTATTACCAGTATCACCATCAATATCCTCATCACCGGGATGATCTACACTACCCCCGGGGTCAACAGGGTTTCCCATACATACGGGGGAAAAACCTATTACATGTCCACCGATTACCTCAAACATATAGATGAAGCTTTGAAACTGGCTGCCTCAAAAAATATCGTGGTGGCGGCAATCATTCTGGTACAAAAAGCAGCTGAATGTGCTGATCCGGAAATAGGGAGAATATTGCAGCATCCCGATTTCACATCGGAAGGCATTTATACCATGCCTAATATGACTACGGATGAGGGAGTCAACTGTTACGCGGCCGCCCTCGATTTTCTGGCCTCCCGCTATAACCGACCCGACAATGCCTACGGTAGAATACACAAATGGATCATGCACAATGAAGTGGATGCCGGACTCAGTTGGACGAACATGGGAAGAAAGCCCATGCTGAATTATCTTGACACTTACCTGAGATCCATGAGGATATGTCATAATATCAGCCGACAATATGATGAACACAGTGAAATAATGGGATCATTCACCCATTCATGGGTCGAACCGGTTGAACTCTATTCCTCCAAAGAGTTGTTGACAATGCTGCAACAATTCTGTAACCTCGAGGGTGATTTTCAATGGGGAGTGGCCTATCACCCCTACCCGCAAGATCTGAACGAGCCGAAGACCTGGCTGGATGGAAAAGCTATTTTTACTCCCCATAGCCCATTGGTCACATTCAAGAATCTGGAAGTGATAGATGATTGGATCAAAAAGCCGGAAAACAGTTATAAAGGGTCGGTCAAAAGAACATTATGGCTCTCAGAGAACGGCACCAACTCCCGCACCTATGAAACCAAAGACCTGAAGGAACAGGCAGCCGGTTTTGCCTATGCCTGGAAGAAACTGGCAAACCTGGATGGTATTGACGCTATCCAATGGCATAACTGGATAGACAACAGGGTGGAATATGGGCTGCGGATCGGATTAAGGCGTTTCCCCGATGACGAAACCGATCCGGGTGGACGCAAACCTGTGTGGTATGCCTACCAGGCTGCGGGAACCGATAGAGAAGCTGAGGTATTCGAACCATATAAATCAATTATCGGGATTAGTAACTGGAGTGAAATTATGCATTATATTTCACCATAATCAAAATTTATCAAATTATGCGCAGATTACAGACAAAACAAAAAAATCTGGTTCTTTTCTCTCTTTTGTTCATCTCGACTCAGCTTCTTACAGCACAAGGGGTAGATAGTGACCAATGGTCGGCAACCGATGCGCTGGAAAGAAAAGTCAGTGAATATCCCGATGCCGGGGGTAAGAGGGACAAATATGTAGCCATGTTTTATTGGACCTGGCATCAGGGAAATGACGATACTACCACAACCGTCAAAAACATCACAGAAATAGTAAGGAAACATCCCGAAGCGATGAAGGATTATAACCATCCTGCATGGGGAAAGGCAAAACCGGGATTCTTCTATTGGGAACAACCCTTGTTGGGCTATTACAAGACGACCGATCCATGGGTGTTGAGAAAACATGCGGAGATGCTGGCAGATGCGAAAGTGGATGTGGTCTTCTTCGACTGCACAAACGGAAGCCTTACCTGGATTGAATCGTACGAAACGCTGATGAAAACCTGGGACCAGGCACAGCAAGACGGGGTGAACGTTCCCAAGATTGCCTTTATGCTTCCCTTTGGTCCGACTCCTCATTCACTGGTCTCCCTTAGACAACTTTACAATGATGTTTATAAACCGGGAAGATACAAGAATCTATGGTTCAATTGGAAAGGAAAACCGGGAATTATGGCTTACCCCGATAACCTGACCAACTCGCCCGAAGACCGTGAGATCGCGGAATTTTTCACTTTCCGCCCCGGACAACCCGATTATGTGGATGGCCCGAAGAGAGCAGATCAGTGGGCATGGCTCGAGAACTATCCTCAACATGGGTATATACCCGATCAAAAAGGTGGTTTCGAACAGAT